>Ga0209721_1000149_pt1 | contig 70314 bp, 61 predicted proteins | sample TshhotsprinmetaG_FD_184139 | JGI IMG/M metagenome (GOLD analysis project Ga0209721, IMG submission 184139) | Hot spring microbial communities from South Africa to study Microbial Dark Matter (Phase II) - Tshipise hot spring metaG (SPAdes)... | ecosystem: Environmental > Aquatic > Thermal springs...
CCCGTCTTGCTATTAGAGGGCAAATGCCCGCCCTGTGGGGCTTGCGCAGTAATTCGCCCTGTGTGGGAAAGGGGTGGGGTGTGGGGTTGTGGGGGCGGCGAAGCCGCCCCCACAACCCCACTTTCCCTTATCTCGCGGGCATGTTGCTCCCCGAAAGGGATTTGCTACACAAGCCCCTGCTGAGGTTCGGACATGAGTTCGGACAAGAGGGGAAAGGGGTTTCGGGGCGGGCGGCCGAAGGCCGCCCGCCCCGAAACTTGACATCATGGAGAATCTACAACCCCACGGGGAGGGGGGAGAAAATGGGGTTTTGCGGGGCGGCGGCTTCGCCGCCGCCCCGCAAAACCCCTCTCTATCCCCTCTCTCCTCCGCCCGCAGGGCAGGGGGAGAGGGGGGACCAAGGGGGGTGAGGGGGCATTTGCCCAGAATCACTACTCACCGGAGTGACTACCGGCTCGTGGTATCCAGGACGCTATTTTCATGCTTTATGGTGCCCTTGAGGGCATGTTAAACTGCGGTGAACAGTTACGTTTGTAGTCAGCCACGAAGCGCCAGCGGGGTGGCGTCCGATGCGCTACTCCACTTCGCTTCGTAGCGCACTACGAACGGCATGGCGCTTGTAGTCAGCCACGAACGGTGAAAGCCCGTGGAAGCCAATGCTGATCGCTGGACGGATATCAACTCACACCAAGCGTTGAAATCGCCCCTGGGGGGCTTGGAGCCGGGCGTTCACCTCCGTGGACGCTACCGGAGCGACCGCGTAGGCGGTCGCCCGGCGCAAAGCGCCCTCTCCGGCGCGGTTTCAACCGCCAGCCTGGGCAACCGCACTGATTGGATAGGTAGTTACCAGAGGTTTCTCCGGAGGGGATACACCGGGCTGGCTGCCCAATAGGGTCAGCGGGGCGAAAACAGGTAGCCTTTTCCCCGTACGGTCAGGATGAACTGAGGGTTCGTCGGATCCGCCTCAATTTTCTGGCGCAGCCGCCAGATGTACCATTTGACCTGATTCGGTGCGCTTCCGGCGCCCGGCCCCCATATGGCCTCAAAGAGCAGTTCGGGGGTGAGCACCCGCCCGGCCCGTTCCGCCATAAAGACCAGCAAATTATATTCCAGGGGACTTAAGGATACCTCGTCACCCCGGACGAACACGCGCTGTTCGGATACGTTGATGACCAGTTCGTTGCCGGCAAAACGGAGGACTTTGCCCTCCGTATGGGCCATTCGGGCCCGTCGCAGGATGGCATGGATACGGGCGAGCAATTCTTCGTTCCGGAAAGGTTTGGTGATGTAATCATCCCCTCCGGTCATCAGCCCGGTGACCACAGAGTCCGCCGTGTCTATCGCGCTCAGAAACAGAATAGGTACGGTGGACTGCTGCCGGATTTTCCGGCATACCTCATGTCCACTCATACCCGGCATAGAAACGTCCAGAACGATGAGGTCGGGAGCGATCTGCGGCACGAGGGAGAGGGCCGTTTCACCGTCAGAGGCGGTAAATACAGAAAACCCATAGCGATGAAGTAATGTGGCGACTATTGTACGAAGTTCCGGGTCGTCGTCCACGATAAGGATGGTTTCGGCCATTGAATCTCTCCCCTCTCGGCAGGAATGACGGCAGTTGCAGGTCGCTGTCTAAAGACAATTGCAAATTTCCATTGTAAAGTAGATTATAATCCCGTTTTGGGGAAGTGCAAACGCTGCAAGGGTGCAAGTATGCGAGTGGGCGAGGGCTTGTGCAGCAAATCATTTCGGGGGAGCGGCGCGCCCGTGAAAAAAGAGAGTGGGGTTTGTGGGGGCGGCGAAGCCACCCCCACAAACCCCACACCCCACCCCTTTCCCATGCGGGGCGAATTGCTGCGCAAGCCCAGCGAGTGGGGAAGTTGACAAATTCCCCCTCTGTGATATACTTTGCGCCGTTAAATAACTACAGCGTAAAGTATCGGCGCAATGAACTATCCAGACGTGAGCCCGGAGGCCCTGGAGCAGCAGATATTCCGCCTGACGGAAGCGCTGCGGCGGCGGTTCGCGCGCCATCTGGCCCGGCATGGGCTGACTCCTCCTCAGTTCATCACCCTCTGCTCCTTAGCCCAGAGTGCGGAGAAATCCTCCCGGATGGGGCCCCTGGCCGCGGCAGCCTTCCAGAGCGCCGCGTCTATGACGGGGATCGTGGACCGGCTCATGGAGCGCGGCCTGGTGCGGCGCGAGCAGGACCCGCAGGACCGCCGCTCCGTCGTCGTCGTCCTGACAGAAGAGGGAGAGCGAGTTCTGCGACAAATCCGGGAGGAGCGCCGCAGAGATATGGTGCACCTGCTCCGGCGGCTGCCTGCTGAGGACCAGGTACACCTGTCCTTTATCTTGGAAAATCTACTGGAGGAGATAGAAGAACCCTTCCCTCAGGGGAAGGGGGAATCGGAGAATTCCCTTCTTGGGTAGAGGACGTGGCTCATGTCCAGACCTCGTGCAGGCGGGGTCTGGCCTTTAGCGCCCCCTCATCCCCCTGGCCCCCTTCTCCCCCGCCGCAGCGGGGGAGAAGGGGGAAAAGAGGGCAAGGCTTGTCCTTGCCCTTTCCTACCCGTGCGGCGAACGCCGCAATGGGAAGGGGGCAAGGGGGAGGGGTGAAGGTGTCCTTAAGAAAGTGCACTACTTTTGAACATGAGCCGAGGACGTTTATGGTTAAACTGTTGAAGTACCTGAAGCCCTACACTTTGTTCATCGTGCTGGCGATCGCGATGCTTTTCGTCCAGGCCAACGCCGACCTGGCCCTGCCCGACTACATGTCCCGCATCGTCAACTACGGCATCCAGCAGGGTGGGGTGGAGAGCGTCGTCCCCGAGGCCATCCGCCAGCAACAGATGGCCCGTCTTCTCCTGTTCCTGACGCCCGAAGAGCAGGACCTGGTGCGGGAGGCCTACGTCCTCATAGACCAGAAGTCGCCGGATTACCGGACGTACCGGGAGAAGTATCCCGTCCTGGCGCAGGAGCCGGTGTACGTCCTTCGGGCAACCGACCGGGCCACGCGGGAGCGCCTGACCGCGCCGCTGGCCCGCGCCCTGGTCGTCGTATCGGGGATGGAGCAGGTGATGAGCGACCCGTCTCAGGCGGCCGGGTTCGGGCAGGCGCTGGGTTTTGACCTCTCCAAACTGCCTCCCGGCACCGACCTTTTTGCCCTTCTGAGCGCCCTCCCGGCAGGCCAGCGCGACCGCGTCGTCGCGGCAATCGGCGAGCGCTTCGCCGCGCTGGGCGACCAGATGGTGGAGCAGATGGCGGTGCGCGCCGTCCGCGCCGAATACGAGGCCCTGGGGATGGACACCACCCGATTGCAGACCGCCTACATCCTGCGCGTCGGCGGGCTGATGCTTCTGGTCACCATGGTGTTTGTTGCCGCCACGGTCACCGTGAGTTACCTGGCATCCCGGACGGCGGCGGGGGTCGCCCGCGACCTGCGGCGCGACGTCTTTGCCAGAGTGGTGGACTTTTCCGCTGCGGAGTTCAACCGCTTCTCCACCGCGTCCCTCATCACCCGCACCACGAACGACGTGATGCAGGTGCAGATGGTCATCTTCCTGATTCTGCGGATGGCCCTCTTCGCCCCCATCATTGGCATCGGCGGCATCCTCCGGGCGCTGGACAAGGCCCCCTCTATGTGGTGGATCATCGCCCTCGCCGTCGCCATCCTGGTCGGTACCATCATGACCCTCTTCTCCGTCTCCCTCCCGAAATTCAAGATGATGCAGCAACTGATTGACCACCTCAACCGGGTGGTCCGGGAGAACCTCTCCGGCATTATGGTCGTGCGCGCCTTCAACAAGCAGAGGTACGAAGCGGAACGGTTTGACCGGGTCAATCGGGACCTGGCCGATACCATGCTTTTCATCGGCCGGGCGATGGTGACCCTGATGCCGGTGCAGATGCTGGTGATGAACGGGCTTTCCATCCTCATCATCTGGGTCGGCGCCCATCAGGTGGCCCAGGCTACCATCCGGGTGGGCGATATGATCGCCTTCCTCCAGTACGCCATCCAGATCGTCTTTTCGTTTATGATGCTCTCGTTTATGTTCATCTTCCTGCCCCGCTCCTTCGTCTCCGGCGACCGGATCGCCGAAGTGCTGGAGACGGAGGTGGAGGTACGGGACCCGGTCCAGCCGAAATCTCTCCCCGAACCGTTCCGCGGGGTGGTGGAATTTCGCAACGTTTGCTTCCGGTATCCGGGCGCCGAGGAGTACGTCTTGAAAGACATCACCTTCACCGCCCGGCCCGGTCAGGTCACCGCCATCATCGGCTCCACCGGTTCGGGCAAGTCCACCTTACTCAACCTGATCCCCCGCTTCTACGATGTGACGGAGGGGGCCGTTCTGGTGGACGGGGTGGACATCCGGGAGGTCGCCCAGCATGACCTGCGCGCCCGCATCGGCTACATCCCGCAGCGGGGGATTCTCTTCTCCGGGACGATTGAGAGCAACCTGCGCTACGGCGACGGAGATGCGCCGGAGGAGGTGCTGCGGGAGGCGGTGGAGATCGCTCAGGCGTCGGATTTCGTCTTCACTCCCGACGGCAACGGCCTGGATGCGCCGGTTGCCCAGGGCGGGGCGAACTTATCCGGTGGGCAGAAACAGCGCCTCGCCATTGCCCGCGCCCTGGTCCGGCAGGCACCCATCTATCTCTTTGACGACAGTTTCTCCGCGCTGGACTATCGGACCGACGCGGCGCTCCGCCGGACACTGCGGGAGAAGGCGTCCCGGAGTACCGTCATCATCGTCACCCAGCGCGTGGCGACGATCAAGAACGCCGACCAGATTATCGTGCTGGACGAAGGCCGCGTTGTCGGCAAAGGGACCCATCAGGAGTTGATGGCGACCTGTTCCACCTACCGGGAGATCGCCTTCTCGCAACTCAGAGAGGAAGAATTATAAAACCACAAAGACACCAAGACACAAAGAAAACAAAAAAACTTCGTGTCTTTGTGGTTATAAAAAATCTCTGTGTCTCTGGTCTGAAAATAAACTGCGGTTCGGCTCATGGGTGGTCACTCCGATAGGCAGTGATAAACCTGATCGTCCAGTTCTATGCCGGTTTCATTTGCCCCTCCCCCTTACCCCCTCCCCGTCGAGGGCGGACGGATCGTCCGCCCCTACAACCCCACGGGGAGGGGGAGAAAAAGGGGGTTTTGCGGGGCGGCGGCGAAGCCGCCGCCCCGCAAAACCCCTCTCTATCTCGTGGTGTCCGGGACGCTATTTTCATGCTCTATGGTGCCCTTGGGGGCATGTTAAACTGTGGTGAAAGAGAGAACCAATGGTTGAACCGAAATCCACACCCACCATCCGGCCTCCGCAGGGGCGCGGCCCGATGCCCCCCTTCGGCCCGCGGGGACCGGGCCACGGCGGCCCGCGAGCACTCATCCCCGGCGAGCGCGCCCGCGACTTCCGCGGGACGATGCGGCGGCTGGTCCGGTATCTGGGCCCCTATACGTGGACTATCCTGCTGGTCGTCGCGCTGGCCGTGGCGTCCACCGTCCTCTCCATCATCGGCCCGAAAATCCTCGGCCGGGCGACGACCACCCTCTTTGAGGGGGTGATGGCGCAGATCGCCGGTACCGGCGGGATTGACTTCGCCGCCATTGGGCGCATCCTGCGCACTGTCCTGCTCATCTACCTGGCCTCGGCCGCACTGGCTTATGCCCAGGGCTGGGTGATGACCAGCGTAGCGACGGACATCACTTATCGCTTCCGCCGCGATATCGCTGCCAAAATCCACCGCATGCCGCTGAAGTACTTTGACGGCACCAACTACGGCGAGGTCCTCTCCCGCGTCACCAACGACGTGGATGCCGTCGGTCAGACTCTCAGCCAGAGTTTGACGCAAATTATCACCTCGGTCATCACCCTGGTCGGTGTGCTGGGGATGATGTTCACCATCAGTTGGCAGATGACGCTGGTCGCCCTGGTGACCCTGCCCCTCTCCATGATCGGCATCACGGCCATCGTCCAACAGACCCAGCATTACTTCCGCCGTCAGCAGGACTACCTGGGCCACATCAACGGGCACGTGGAGGAGGTGTACGGCGGTCACCCGGTGGTCAAGGCGTTCAACGGCGAGGCGAAGGCGGTGGAGAAGTTTGACCAGTACAACGGAGTTCTCTACGACTCGGCCTGGAAGTCCCAGTTCTTCACCGGGACGATTATGCCGCTGATGCACTTCATTGGCAACCTGGGATACGTGGCGGTCGCCGTCCTGGGGGGCTACCTGGCGGTTCGGAACCTCATCACCGTGGGCGACATCCAGGCGTTCATCCAGTACGTGCGGATGTTCACCCAGCCGATCACCCAGATCGCCAACATCTCCAACATCCTTCAGCAGACGGCCGCCGCAGCAGAGCGGGTCTTTGAGTTCCTGTCCGAGGAGGAAGAGGTGCCGGACCCGGCCGACGCGGTGAAACTGGAGAGAGTGGAAGGGCGGGTGGAGTTCCGCAACGTCCGCTTCAGTTATAACCCCGAGAAGGTCGTCATCAAGAATTTCTCCGCCCGGGTGCAGCCGGGGCAGCGGATGGCGATTGTCGGACCGACGGGGGCGGGCAAGACCACACTGGTCAAACTGCTGATGCGCTTCTACGACGTGGACGACGGCGCGATTCTGGTGGAGGGGTACGACGTTCGCCAGTTCCGGCGGGAGGACCTGCGGCGGATGTTCGGGATGGTATTGCAGGACACCTGGCTCTTCCATGGGACGATTCTGGAGAACATCCGCTACGGTCGGGAGGACGCGACGGAGGAGGAAGTGATCGCCGCAGCGCGGGCGGCGCGGGTGGACCACTTCGTCCGTACTCTGCCGGAGGGGTACAACACCGTACTCACCGAGGAGACGACGAACATCTCCCAGGGGCAGCGGCAGTTGCTGACCATCGCCCGCGCCTTTCTGGCGAACCCGCCGATGCTCATCCTAGACGAGGCGACCAGTTCGGTGGACACCCGCACGGAGGTGCTGGTCCAGGAGGCGATGGAGCATCTGATGCGCGGCCGGACCAGTTTCATCATTGCCCATCGCCTATCCACCATCCGCAACGCCGACGTGATTCTGGTGGTGCGAGATGGGGACATTGTGGAGCAGGGGACGCACGAGGAACTGCTGGCCCGCAGCGGGTTCTATGCGGAACTCTACAACAGCCAGTTTGAGGTCGGAGAGGCGGTAGTTGGGAGTCGGTAGTCGGTAGTCGGGAGTCGGTAGTATCGCCACTCACCAATCATCAATCACCGATCACGAATATACCAATGAACCAATACACCAATCCACCAACCCACCAGCCCACCACCCAACCCGGCCTGATCGCCCTTTTCGGCTCCGGGGAGGCGGCGCCGGCGGGTCGGGCGGTCCATGAATACCTGTTCCGCCGCCTGAATGGGCCGGTGCGGGTTGCTGTGCTGGAGACCCCGGCGGGCTTCCAGCCCAACTCCACCTGGGTGGCGGAGCGGCTGGCCGAGTTCATCCAGGAACGGCTGCAGAATTACCACCCCCAGGTGACCGTCGTCCCCGCCCGCCGTCGGGACGGTCCCTTTAGCACAGAGGACCCTCAACTCACCGCGCCGCTGCTTTCGGCCAACTACGTCTTTATGGGGCCGGGCAGTCCCACCTACGCCGTCCGGCATCTGGCCGGGACGCGCGCCTGGCAGCGGATCGTCGCCCGGCAGCGGCGGGGGGCGTTTCTGGTCTTCGCCAGCGCCATGGCCATCGCCGTCAGCGCCCACGCGCTCCCGGTCTACGAAATCTACAAAGTCGGCGAGGACCCCCACTGGCAGCGCGGGCTGGACCTTCTGGGCCCCTACGGCCTGGAACTGGCGATCGTGACCCACTGGGACAATCAGGAGGGCGGGGCCAATCTGGACACCCGGCACGCTTTCATGGGCCAGGAGCGGATGCGGATTCTGGAGACGATGCTCCCTCCGTCGGCGGCGCTCTTGGGGATAGACGAACACACGGCGGTGGTGCTGGACTTCGTCCGGGGCGAGGCGCGGGTGATGGGGCGGAGCGGGGTGACGGTCCGGCGGGGCGGGGAGGAGAAGCGCTTCTTTCGGGGGGAGACGTTTCCCCTTTCGGTTCTGGGGGACGTCCGAATTCCTTCCCTGTCCGAAGGACTGATGCCAGAGGTGGTGGAGGAAGTGCTGGCGGCGGAGGCGGTGGAGGAGTCGCTGCCGCCGGAGATTGCGGCGATGATAGAGGAGCGGGAGGCGGCCCGTCGGGCACGGGATTGGGCCCGCGCAGACGGCATCCGGGAGGAACTGGCCCGCCGGGGCTACATCATAGAGGACACCCCCCAGGGCCCCCGCTGGCGGCGGAGGTAGCAATCAGGGGATTCGCCCCGCCAGAGAAAATGGTGTGGTGTGGGGTTTCTGGGGACGGTGAATCCCCCAGCCCCCTTTTTCAGGCGTGCCGTCCTCCGAAGTGATTCGCTGTGGAGACCCACGCGGCATGGAGAGGAACCGGGTTTTTCGGGCGCAGCGGAAGTTGTTCCCCCAGTCCCCATTCTTTGCGGGGTGAGTCGCTGTGGCGGAGAGGGTGGGGCGGTTGAGGTGGAGATACCTCTGGTGAGGAGAAGACGAATGACGGCCGGAGAAAGGCGGCGAAACCGCTTCGCGGACCCTATCCCTCTTCGGTCCGGGTCACCCGCACGGGTGTGCCATCGCGCACCGAGCGGAAGAGGGTGGCATCTCCCAGCACGCGCCCCACTACCGTCACCGGGCTGTATGCTCGTGGGTTCTGGTCGGTACTGGTGGGCGTGGGGCCGAAAAAGACGCACAGTGCGGGGCCCAGCGGCCAGTAGCCCAATTCTCCCACCCGTACATCCACCCGGGCGTCCTCCTCTGCTGCAACGGTCACCGGCACATCAAAATAGATTTCGTCGCCCCAGGTGTGGATCGTTGCTTCAATCGGGAGCGCTTCCCAGATGAGGCGGGCCGTCGGAGTGTCGTTTAACTCGGCGGGCAGAGTGACATCGCCAGCAGAAATCCGGATGCGCGTCATCTCAACCTCCCCGTAAAAAATCAGCGTCCCGCTGTAATGGGGGACGCTGCTCTTTCCGATGACCCGCGCAGGACTCGAACCTGCAGCCAAGGGATTAAGAGTCCCCTGCTCTTCCTGTTGAGCTAGCGGGCCGTTTCCTCCAGCACTTAATATTTTACCACCACTCTGGGCCTTTGGCAAGTTCGCACCGCCTGATCCCAGGCGCGCTGCCCTCCCGAAATGATTCGCTGTGCAAGCCCCCTGCTCCGAGAGATGTGCAGTTGCGCTCTGCCGAAAATGGGGGATAATAGGCGACAAGTTCTGGCGGCAGAATCGTGCCATAAGGAGAGGGCGGATATGGAAGTGGAACTGATCGCCATCACCCGTTATCTGAAGGGCGATGGCAGCCCAGAGGCGTTGCTGGAGCACGCCGGACGGGTCTGCTATCGCAGCGAGAGCCGGGGCGACCCCGCCGCCTTCCTGCGGGCCCGCATCCGGGAAGGGCACGAAAGCCTCATTGAGCACGCCTCCGCCACCTTTGAAATCCGCGGCATCTCCCGCGCCTGCAGCCACCAACTGGTCCGCCACCGCATCGCCTCGTATTCCCAGGAAAGCCAGCGCTACGTCTCTATGGACGACCCCGAATGGGTCCTGCCCCCATCCATTCTCCAGGACGAGACGGCGCGGGCGATCTGGGAGCACTTCGCCGAACAGGTCAGAGAGACCTACCGCGCCCTTCGGGAGCGGGGCATCCGAAAAGAGGATGCGCGCTTCGTGTTGCCCAACGCCACTGCCACCCGCATCGTCGTCACCATGAACTTCCGGGAACTGCGCCACGTCTTCCGCCTGCGCATCTCTCCGGAGGCGCAATGGGAAATCCGGGAGGTCGCCGTTCGCATGCTGGAGGCCGTCTATCCCCATGCCCCCGCCGTCTTCGGCGACCTGCGGGACGACCTGCGCGCCCGATACCCCGAATTCTTTGAAAACGTAAAGACGTAAAAAGTAAAACGTAATTTGCAATCTGCAATCTGCAATTTGCAATCTGCAATCCGCAATCTGCAATTTTGAATTTGCAATTCGCAATCCCCATCCGGAGGTCCGACTATGTCCGATTCACCCCCTCTGGCGGTGGAAATGCGCGGCATCGTCAAACGGTTCCCCGGTGTCCTGGCCAATGACCACGTGGATTTACAGGTGCAGGCCGGGGAAATCCACGCCCTCCTGGGCGAGAACGGTGCCGGCAAAACTACCCTTATGAACATCCTCTACGGCATCTATCAGCCCGACGAAGGGGAAATCTACGTCAAAGGCCAGCGGGCCTATATCCGCTCCCCGCGCGACGCGATCCGCCTGGGGATCGGGATGGTCCACCAGCAGTTCCGGCTGGTCCCCTCGCACACCGTGGCGGAGAACGTCGTCCTGGGGCTGCCCGGCAACTTTTTCTACCCCGACCGGGCGGCGCGCCAGCGACTGCAGGAGTTCGCCCAGCGCTACGGCCTGCACGTGGACCCGGACGCCCGCATCTGGCAACTCTCCGCCGGGGAGCAGCAGCGGGTGGAAATCATCAAGGCCCTCTACCGGGGCGCCGACATCCTTATTCTGGACGAGCCTACCTCTATGCTCACTCCCCGCGAGATAGACGAACTGATGTCCACCGTCCGGCGGATGGCCGACGAGGGACACACCGTCATTTTCATCACCCACAAACTGGACGAAGTCTTCGCCGTCAGCGACCGGGTGACCGTGCTCCGGCAGGGCAAAGTGGTCGCCACCCTGGATACCGCCCGGACCGATAAGCGGGAACTGGCCCGGCTGATGGTGGGGCGGGAAGTGCTCTTTCGCCTGGAGAAGCATCCGGTGCCGCTCGGGCCGACGGTGCTGGAGGGGAAAGACCTGCAGGTCCAGAACGACCGGGGGCTTCCGGCCGTCCGCGGCGTCTCCTTCCACATCGCAGCGGGAGAGATTCTGGGGATCGCCGGAGTGGCGGGGAACGGTCAGCGGGAACTGGCGGAGGCACTGGCCGGCCTGCGCCGGATAGATGGAGGTCGGGTGCTTCTGATGGGCGAGGACGTCACCAACAAGCCGCCCCGCGTCCTGGTCCGCCGCGGCGTCTGCTACGTGCCCGGCGAGCGGCTGGTGGGCACCGTCCCCAACCTCAGCATCGCTGAGAACCTCGTCCTGAAATCCTATGACCAGTCCCCCTTCTGTCAGGGCATCTTTCTGGACCAGCAGGCCATCGCCGGCCATGCCGACCGTCTGATTGAACAGTACGGGGTGGCGACGCCCAGCCGCGAGACCCCCCTGAAGTTGCTCTCCGGCGGCAACATCCAGCGCACCATCCTGGCCCGCGAGACGTCGTGCGCGCCGCGGCTGCTCATCGCCGCCTACCCTACCAGCGGGCTGGATGTCGGCGCGACCGAGTACATCCGCCAGGTGCTGCTGACCCAGCGGGAACAGGGCACCGCGGTCCTTCTGGTCTCGGAGGACCTGGAGGAGATTCTCCAGGTGAGCGACCGCATCGCCGTGATGTTCAACGGGGAGATTATGGGCATCCTGCCCGCCGACCGGGCCGATCTGGAGACGATCGGCATGATGATGGCCGGAGTTCACCGTAGTTAACCGGAGGAGAAATGAAAGGCCTACCGCGCATCCGTCTGGAAAAACGCCTGGATACGCCGCGCTGGCTGAACATCGCTGCTCCCGTCCTTTCGGTGGTGGCGGCCCTGGCGGTGATCGCCGTCCTCTTCCTGGTGGTGGGCGTGAACCCCCTGGTAGCCTACGGGCGCATCTTTACCGGCGCCTTCGGCAGCCTCTACGGGCTTTCGGAGACGGTCACCAAAGCGATCCCGCTGATGCTGGCGGGGGTGGGGCTGGCGGTGGCCTTCCGCGCCCGCGTCTACAACATCGGCGCGGAGGGGCAACTGCTGGTCGGCGCCATCTGCGCCACGGCCGTCGCCCTCTTCGCCCCCGGCGTCCCCGACCCGCTCCGTCTCCCGACGATGTTCGTCGCCGGGGCGCTGGGCGGCGCCCTCTGGGGACTGGTGCCCGCCCTTCTGAAGGCCCGCCTGCGGATAGACGAGGTGCTCACCAGTTTGATGATGGTCTACATCGCCAGCGAACTGGTCAACCACCTGGTCTACGGCCCCTGGAAGGGCCCCACCGAGTGGGGGTTCCCGTACACCGATAAGTTTCCCCTTTCCGCCCAACTGCCCCGCCTGGGGGTCACGCGCATCCATTACCCCACTCTGCTTCTGGGGCTGCTGGCGGCGGTGCTGGCAAACGTCTTCATCCGCCGCACCCGCTGGGGATTTGAGATTCGGGTGACGGGGGAGAACCCGGAAGCCGCGCGCTACGCCGGGATGAATTACCTCCGAACGGCGGTCCTGGTGATGGCGATCAGCGGCGCGCTGGCCGGGTTGGCGGGGGTGGGCGAGGTCGCGGGCATCCACTACCGGCTCCGCTACCCCCAGGGCATCTCCCCAGGGTACGGTTTCACCGCCATCATCGTCGCCTGGCTGGCCCGTCTGAGCCCGCTGGGGGTCATCCTGACCTCGTTTCTCATCGGTGGACTGCTGGTGGGTGGGGACGCCATCCAGATCGCCCTGGGGCTCCCTTCGGCGACCGTCTACGTCTTCAACGGCGTGATCCTTCTCTTCGTGCTTGCCGGTGACCTGTTCACCCGCTACTGGGTGCGTCTGGAATTCCCCGGCCGGGCGGTGCCTGTTCCCGGTGTCCGGCCGGAGACGGAGGAGGCGGTATGAGCATCTGGGCGTACATTTTCTCGGTACTGCAGGCGACCATTCCAGCGGGCACTCCCCTGCTCTACGGCACGCTGGGGGAGGTGACCGCGGAGCGGTCGGGGGTGGTGAATCTGGGCGTGGAGGGGATGATGATTATGGGCGCGGTGACCGCCTTTGGCGTCGCCCAGGCGACGGGCGACCCCTGGCTGGCGATCGCCGCCGCCGCTCTGGTCGGGGGACTGCTCTCGCTGGTCCATGCCTTCGCCAGCATCACCCTGCGGGTCAACCAGGTCGTTTCGGGCCTGGCGCTGACGATGCTGGGGCTGGGCGTCAGCGGGATGATGGGTAAGCGCTTCATCGGCATGCCCCCGCGCGTCCAGTTGAAGCCCGTTCCCATCCCCGGCCTGAGCGAAATTCCCATCCTGGGCCCGCTCCTCTTCCAGCAGGATGTTCTGGTCTACATTTCCCTGCTGATGGTGCCCATCCTGTGGTTTATGTTCTACCGGACCCGCTGGGGGCTTATCCTGCGGTCGGTGGGGGAAAGCCCCGCCACGGCCGACGCGATGGGGATCAACATCTTCCGCGTCCGCTATCTGGCGGTGTTCTTCGGCGGGCTGATGGCGGGCATTGGGGGAGCGTATCTCTCCATTGTGTATGCTCCGGCCTGGATTGAGGGGATGACGGCCGGTATTGGCTGGATCGTCATCGCCCTGACGATTTTCGCGACGTGGGACCCGGCGCGGGCGCTGCTGGGGGCCTATCTTTTCGGGAGTGTGCGGGTACTCCAGTTCCGGCTGCAGGCGCTGGGCATCTCGCCGCCGTTGCTGAACACGTTGCCTTTCATCCTCACTATTCTGGTGCTGATGATCAGCGCTGGGGAGGCCATGCGCAAGCGGCTGGGGGCACCGGCCGCCCTGATGCAGCCGTACACGCGGGAGGAGCGGTAGAAACCGCCCCATGAGCCTGCGGTTCGCTTAATTTCAGGCCAGTTACGAAAATCTGGAGAAGCGACTCTGGCAAGAAAGAGTTCTGGAATCCGAATAGCCTTTCCGGTTTCCGGATTGCAGGATTCCGAATTGGGAAAATGCCTTTTTTCCTCCCCCTTTTTCTTGCCTGGAGGGGCAGAAAGAAAAGGGGGAGAGGGGGTTTGCGGGCGGCGGCGAAGCCGCCGCCCGCAAACCCCAACTCTTCTCCCCCTCCCCGTGCGGCTGTAGGGGCGGACGATCCGTCCGCCCTCAACGGGGAGGGGGCTGGGGGGTGGGGCGAACCGATCAGATACCCGATTCGTCTATTTTAAATCAGCATAAGTATCGGAGAAGTGACTCTCCGTTTCCCAAAACTGCTGTAAAAATGAGCGAACCGTGGGTATGAGCATTTGACCTTTTTAGAAATCGTGGTATACTATCCTACGCAGGGCGAAGTAAGTTCTGGCGCAGTCCGAGAGAGACCACCCAGGCTTGCGGAGGCCGGGTGGTCTTTTTTGTTGAGCCGGAATATTCGCCCGCCGATGTCCGTTTCAAAAAGGAGGTAGAAGACGTGAGCAGTAAAGTGACCGGAACCGTGAAATGGTTCAACGATGCCAAGGGGTACGGCTTCATCTCTCAGGATGGGGGCGAGGACGTGTTCGTCCACTACACCGCCATCCAGGGGGATGGCTTCCGCACGCTGCGCGAAGGCCAGCGGGTGGAGTTCGCCGTAGAGAAGGGCCCCAAGGGACTGCACGCCACTCAGGTGCGCGTCCTGTAGGCCACTCAGTCAGCGGCCGTGGGGCCGCAGGAGGAAAGATGTCAACCAGGCTGTATGTCGGGAATCTCAGTTACGCCACGACCGAAGCTACTCTCTCGGACCTGTTCCGGAGCGTCGGTGAGGTCGTTTCGGTGAACATCGTCACCGATCGGATGACCGGCCAGTCCCGCGGCTTCGGCTTCGTGGAAATGGCTGACCATCGGGCAGCGCAGGAAGCTATCAACCAGTTAAACGGTCGGATGGTGGACGGGCGCTCCATCCGGGTGGCCGAGGCTCGCCCTCAGGAAGCCCGAGAGCCGCGAGGAGAACGGCGCAGAGAGCGGCGACGCTATTAAACTCCCCTTCTTTCGGCTGAGCCAGAACCGCACGGCCCTTCCGCAGGCTGTGCGGTTTTTTGTTTCTCTCAACCGTGGAGTACACAGAGACCGCGGAGAAAAATCTCTGCGAACTCCGCGCTCTCCGCGGTAAAACACCCATCAACATCTCACGGGGATGCCGGGCTTGCACCGCAATTCACCCTGCATGGGAAAGGGGTGGGGTATGGGGTTGGGGGCGGCGAAGCCGCCCCCACAAACCCCTCTCTCTTTTTTCGCGGGCGCGCCGTTCCCCCGAAACGATTTGCTGCACAAGCCTATGCTGTTCCCCACTTGACAATCCCTATGCCAGGGTTAAAATGAAAGTAACTGCTCAGCAACAAGATGCACTGTGGCTCAGGAGACCATTCGCAATTTCTGCATCATCGCCCATATTGACCACGGCAAATCCACGCTGGCCGACCGGCTCCTGGAGTTGACCGGCACCATCCCGGCACGGGAGATGGCCGAGCAGGTCCTGGACTCTATGGACCTGGAACGGGAGCGGGGGGTGACCATCAAAGCGTCGGCGGTGCGGATGACCTACCGCGCGGCCGACGGCCAGACCTACGAACTGAATCTCATAGACACCCCCGGCCACGTGGACTTCTCCTACGAGGTCAGCCGGGCGCTGGCGGCCTGCGAGGGGGCCGTCCTGGTGGTGGACGCCACCCAGGGGATAGAGGCCCAGACGATGGCGAACCTCTACCTGGCCCTGGAGGCCGGGCTGGAAATCCTTCCTGTGATCAACAAAATAGACCTGCCCGCCGCCCGGCCCGATGAAATCGCCACCGAGGTCGCCGACCTGCTGGGCGTTTCCCCCGATGAGGTCCTGCGCGTCTCGGCCAAAGAGGGGACCAACGTCCCGGCCCTTCTGGAGGCCGTGGTGCGGAAGATCCCGCCCCCTTCCGGTCGGCCCGACGCTCCCCTGCGCGCGCTCATCTTTGACTCCCACTACGATTCCTACAAGGGCGTCGTCGCCTACGTGCGCGTGATGGACGGTACGGTGGAGAAAGGGCGCCGCCTGATGCTGATGTCCACCGGTCTGGAGACCGACCCGGTGGAGATCGGCATCTTCACCCCCCAGATGCAGCCCACCGGCCGCCTGGAGACGGGGGAGGTCGGCTACATCGCCACCGGCCTGAAGACCGTCCGCGAGTGCCGCGTGGGCGACACGCTGACCGATGCCGCCCGTCCCGCCGACGACCCCCTCCCCGGCTACCGTCCGGCCAAGCCGATGGTCTTCGCCAGTTTGTATCCGGTGGAGGCAGAGGACTACGAGGACCTGCGGGAGGCACTGGAAAAACTCCGCCTGAACGATGCCTCCCTGACCTTTGAGCCGGAGACCTCCCAGGCGCTCCAGTTCGGCTTCCGCTGCGGATTTCTGGGACTGTTCCATATGGAAATCATCCAGGAGCGGTTGGAGCGGGAGTACGGCCTGGACCTCATCGCGACCGCTCCCAGTGTGGCCTATCAGGTGGTGACGACGCGGGGTGAAGTCCTGGAAGTCTCCCGTCCGGCCGACCTGCCCGATCCCGCGTTCATCCGGGAAATCCGTGAGCCCTGGATGAAGGTGCAGATTTTCACCCCCACCGCCTACATCGGGCCGATCATGGAACTGGTGACCCGCCGCCGCGGCCAGTACGAGACGACGGAGTACCTGGACCCGCAACGGGTGGTCCTGACTTTCCATATGCCTCTCTCCGAGATGATTGTGGACCTGCACGACCGGCTGAAGTCCGCTACCCGCGGGTATGCCTCTATGGACTACACCTTTGAGGGCTACCGTCCGGGGGACCTGGTGAAACTGGACATCCTGGTCAACGAACAGCCGGTGGACGCGCTGGCACTCATTGTCCACCGGGATCAGGCGTACGAAAAGGGGTCGGCGCTGGTGCGCAAGATGAAAGAGGTCATTCCCCGCCAGTTGTTCCCGGTGCCCCTCCAGGCAGCGATCGGGGGTCGGGTCATCGCCCGGGAGACGGTCAAGGCCCTGCGAAAGGACGTTCTGGCGAAATGCTACGGGGGGGATGTCACCCGGAAGCGGAAGTTGCTGGAAAAACAGAAAGAGGGAAAGAAGCGGCTCAAGCAGTTCGGGCAGGTCGTGATCCCTCAAGAAGCGTTTCTGGCCATTCTGCGGCTGGAGGAGGAGTAAGATGAGCGAGGCGGGGTTGACATGTCGGCATTGCGGCCGTCCGATCGCCGTACCGGCCTCGCGCTGCCCCTGGTGCAACCGTACGATTATGGTGATCTGCGCCCACTGCAAGCAGTACACCGACGATCAGGAGGCCTTTTGCCAGCACTGCGGGGCGCCGCTGGAGCCCGATCAGCCGGAGGGACTGCGTATCGGCGTTGGCCTGGATGACCGGATGGCTCAATTTATCACGGACCATCGGCGCGCCCATCTCGTCGCCAGTACGGTGGTGGCCCAGGACCTCTCCGGGTTCTTCTATTCGGATGGACAGCGGCAAACGGTGCTGGTGGACCTTTTCGGTCCCTCTCCGGACCCCCCTCGGCAAGCGGCAGCCCTCCTCTTTGCTGCGATAGTCTACCTTCTCCGTCACGGCTACTGTGCTCTCCAGCAGATGGAGGACGGTCGCTCCCTGCTCTGGGCCGAAAAGCGACCCTGGGATGGGCAAACCGTCAGTTTGGAGGGGGCGCTGGCCCGCCAGGCGGGTCTGGGGCAAACCCTGCTCCAGGCCCTCCGGGCGGCTGTGGCAAAGGAAACCGATGTTGCGCCGGAAAAGGAGGCCATCCTGCCGCGTCAACGAGGTCCCCGCGCCGCGGTTCCGTCTTTTCTGGCTGCTGAGAGGGTGGTGGAAATTGCCCGTTACACTATGCTGCCGGAACAGCCTGGGAAGGAGGCGTACCTGGAAACTTACCGCACGCTGGCCGATTTTGTGCGGCAGGAGCCCGATCTGGCCCGCCGCATCGCGGAAGAGGTTCTGGAAGCGCTGACCTGGTTTCGCTGAAGGGCTTGTGCGGCAATTCCCTCCGCAGGGGAAAGGGATGGGATGTGGGGTTTGTGGGGCGGCTTCGCCGCTCCACAAACCCCACCCTCGCCTTCACGGGCGCACTTGCCCGCCCCGAAACCCCACCCATCCCCCTCCCCGTGCGGCGGACGCCGCAACGGGAGAGGGTAGGGGGCATATGCATCAATGAAGATTTCAGCGACGGAAAGTCGCCCCTGGAGGGCCTTTGGCCGACGATCGGCCTTCGCCGACCGTTTTCCCGCGTCCCCGCAGGGGGACGATAGGCGTACATCGCCCTATAGCCGCAGTTTCAACCTGACGGCGAAAATTGCCAGGAACACCCTGTCCCAACTCAAACGGTAACTGCTCAGCCAGCGGTTGAAACCGCACCTGGGAGGGCACTTCGTGCCGGGCGACCGCCTGCGCGGTCGCCGGGGCGGCGTCCACTGGTGAGCCGAAAGAGATTGGGCCCCACCCCCTGCCCCCCTCCCCGTTGAGGGCGGACGGATCGTCCGCCCCTACAGCCGCACGGGGAGGGGGGAGAAAAGACGGCTCTGTCCCCCCTCTCCCCCGCCCGTCAGGGCAAGGGGGAGAGGGGGGTAAGGGGGGTGAGGGGGCTGAAAATCGCCCATTTTGCGTCGCCGAGGCGATAGCCCGTTGGCTTTTGCCCTGCCAGCGGCCTTTTCAAAGGGCACAGCCGCCAATTTTTGTTTTATAACTTAAAATTTACCATTGTCAATCTATTCAGCCGCCTCCGCCCGACGCGAAACCGTCGGCTGTAGGGGTGGGTTTGAAACCCACCCCTGTTCGTAGTGCGCCACGGAGCGCAGCGGAGTGGCGCTTCAGCCTGCGATAACAGGGTTTCGCTTTGAGCCGGAGGGTTCAGCCTCCGGTGAAAGCCCGTGGGAGCCAATGCTAACCGCTTGACGAGATCAACTCACACCAAGCGTCAAGTCCGTAGGCTTGACAAATCCGGAAGTTCGGTTATAAATGAATAAGCCATCTCCCAGCCAGCCCTGTCAGGAAAGGAGGGATGCCCGGGAAGAATGCTTCAATTCCGCCCCAATACTGTTCTTGGATGCCAATCATTCCACATGCAAATGGAGGAGAATATGCTTCGTAAAATCCTGCTCGTTGCTCTTGCCGCAATTCTGGCCCTTCCCCTTTTCGCGGGTTGCAAGAGAGAAGCAGCCCCCATTAAGATCGGCGTAGAGCTTCCCCTGACCGGGGACTATGCCTACGAGGGCCAGGGGATGCTCAAAGCGGTCCAGTTGATGGCTGAACAGGTCAACCAGGCTGGCGGATTGCTGGGCCGCAAGGTGGAACTGGTTGTGGAGGACGATGCCGGAGACGCAGGTCAGGCCTCCCAGGTGGCGCAGAAACTGGTGGATGCCGGGGTGATCGCTGTCATCGGCGCCTATAACTCCAGCGCTACCGAACCGGCCTCCGTCATCTACAACGAGGCGGGCATCCTCCACATTACCCCCTCCTCCACCGCGACCCGGCTCACCGAGAAGGGCTTCCAGCGCTTCTTCCGGGTTTGCTTCCTGGACGACCGGCAGGGGCTCTTCGCGGCCAAGTTCATGAGCGAAGTGATGGGGGCCAAGAAAATCGGCATCCTGCACGATAACTCCACCTACGCCCAGGGGCTGGCCGAGCATACCAAGCGCTACGCCGAACAGTTGGGGATGGAGGTGGCTTTCTACGATGCCATCAACCCGGCCGATAAGGACTTCACCCCCACCCTGACCCGCATCGGCGGCGCGGGGCTGGATGCCGTTTACTTCACGGGCTACCACGCCCAGGGCGGCCTGCTCCTGAAGCAGTCCGGCGAACTGGGCCTGGATCTCCAGTGGGTGATGGGCAACGCCTGCAACAACCCCGAACTGATCCAGATCGCCGGTCTGGAGAACGCCGTCGGGACCTACGTGACCACTGAGCCGCTGCCCAAGGATGTGGATGCTCCCGAGGCCCGCAAGTTCGTCGCCGACTTCAAGGCCCAGTACGGCGAGGAGCCTGCCAGCGTCTGGTGGATGATGGCCGCCGAAGCGTTCAACGTCATCCGCTACGCGATGGAGCAGACCAAGTCCACCGATCCGAAAGTGCTGGCGGAATTCCTGCATCAGGCCAAGAACATCAACGGTATCACCGGCCCCATCCTGGGCTGGGATGAGAAGGGGGACCGCCTGGGCACTATCCACGTGGCCTACTACATCAGCGATAAGGGTGAGTTCATCCTGAACCCGCAGCAGCCGTCACCGTAGTAGTGAGAGTCGTTCGGGGGGGAGTTCGGGGAACCCCGGACTCCCCCCTATTTTTGGGTGGAGGAGAGGGACTTCCGGTAGGAGAAGCGTCTACCGTAACGCGCGATTTTGCAATCGGGAGGACCAAACCGCATGCAACAATTGCTCCAGCAACTCATTAACGGCATCACCATCGGCGCTTTCTACGCCCTGGTTGCCCTGGGGTACACGATGGTGTACGGCGTACTGAAGTTGATCAACTTCGCCCACGGCGGCCTGTTTATGTGGGGGGCATACGTTGGGCTGACCGGCCTGAACGTCTTGCTGGTTCTGCTGGCCGGAGGGGGCGCTGTGGCAATCTTTCCCACCGCCGTGATTGTGATGGTGACCATTGCGATGGTGGGAGTACTGGTGGAACGGGTCGCCTACCGTCCCCTGCGCTCGGCCGGGCGGCTGGCCCCCATCATCTCGGCCCTTGGCGTTGCCTTTATCCTGGAAAGTCTGGCCCGCAACGTCTACGGCGCCAGTTACAAAACGTATCCCACCGGACTCATCCCCGTCGGACGGGTGGAAATCCTGCAGGGCGTGCGGGTCAGCCTGATGCAGGCCATCGTCCTGATCGTCTCTTTCCTGCTGATGGCCGCCCTGTATCTCTTTGTCTATCGGACCCGCATCGGCACCGCGATGCGGGCCGTCGCCCTGGACCACGAGGTCTCCCGACTGATGGGCATAGATGTGGACCGCATCATCGCTACGGTCTTTCTCATCGGTCCGGGATTGGGGGGACTGGCAGGGATGATCGTCGCCCTCTACTACGGTTCGTTTGACTTCACGCTGGGCTGGATTTTCGGCCTGAAGGCCTTCATCTCCGCCATCCTCGGCGGCATCGGCAACATCCCCGGCGCGATGCTGGGGGGAATGATTTTGGGGATCATAGAGACCCTGGGCGCCGGATACGTCTCCCCGCAATGGAAAGACGTCATCGCCTACGTCATCCTGATCCTGATTCTGATTTTCCGCCCCACCGGCTTGCTGGGGGAGCGGGTCGCCGAGAAACTGTGAGGGAGGAGAACAATGACGACCTGGCGCCCCCGTCTTCAGAAAATCCCTCCCCTCTGGTGGCAGGCAGGCCTTCTGGTCCTGGCGATCCTGCTCCCTCTCCCGCTCAACGACTACTACCGCGCGGTGCTCTGGCGCACCGGCCTGTACGCAATACTGGGGCTGAGCCTGAACATCATTGTCGGCTATGCCGGACTGTTCCAGTTGGGCCATGCCGCTTTTTATGCCCTGGGCGCCTACACTTCCGCGCTGCTCAACCTGCACTTTGACATCCCGCTGATTCTCACCTGGCCGGCGAGCATCCTGGTGGCCGCGCTGTTCGGCTACCTGATCTCCCGCCCCATCCTGCACCTGCGCGGCGACTATTTGTGTATTGTGACCATCGCCTTCGGTGAGGTGGTTCGCCTGGCGCTGGTCAACAACATTTTCGGCATCACCGGCGGCGCCAACGGGCTGAGTGGTATTGACCGTCCCGTCCTCTTCGGACTGGTACTCCGATCCCCGATCCACCACTACTATCTGGTGCTCTTCTTCCTGGTGCTGACCCTCTTCGCGGTCCGGCGGCTGGAGAACTCCCGCCTGGGCCGGGCCTGGATGTACGTTCGGGAGGACGAAACGGCCGCCGAGGCGATGGGGGTGAATACCACGCGGGTTAAGTTGTTGGCCTTCGTCCTTGGCTCCGGGTGGGCCGGGATGGCGGGCGCCCTCTACGTGGCTCGCGTCCCCGTGGTATCGCCCGACCTGGCCCGGTTCATTGAATCGGTCATTATGTTCTGCATCGTCGTTCTGGGGGGGACGGGCTCCATCCCCGGCGTCTTTGTCGGCACGTTAGGGATGATCACGCTGCCGGAGATTTTCCGCTTCCTGAAGACCTGGCGGGACGCCTGGATGGGCGTGGCGATGGTGGCGATGATGATCGCCCGGCCCGAGGGGCTGTGGCCCAGCCGCCGCATCCGGATGGAGATTCGGGAGGAAGAGTAAATGGCGCTCCTGGCAATCCGCAATCTGACCAAACGGTTCGGCGGACTGACCGCCGTGGACTATGTCAGTTTCTCGGTCAACGAAGGGGAAATCCTGGGGCTTATCGGGCCCAACGGGGCCGGCAAGACCACCATCTTCAACCTGATCACCGGCATCTACACGCCCACCGAAGGGGAGATTTATTTCAACGGCCACCGGATCGCCCACCCGCCCCTGGGGAGCCGGCGGCTGGTTACCCCGATCTGGTGGTTGCAGTGGCTCCCGGTGCGCTCGGTCCGGGAACGCTGGAACGACCTGCGCATCCTGCGCCCGCACGAGATCACCGAACTGGGCATCGCGCGCACGTTCCAGACGATCCGGCTGTTCAAGAATATGACCGTCCTGGAAAACGTGATGGCGGGGGTCCATCACCGGACGCGCGCCGGAGTCTGGGGAGCGCTGTTTCGCCCTCCGGCGCAGCGCGAGGAGGAACGGTTCACCGTTGCCGAGGCGGAGCAGTATATCCGGTTTATGGGGCTATCGGAGTACCGGGATGAACTGGCGAAAAACCTCCCGTATGGCCATCAGCGGCGGCTGGAGATCGCCCGCGCGCTGGCGGCCCGGCCGCGCCTGCTCATTTTAGACGAACCCGCCGCAGGCCTGAACGAGCAGGAGACGATGGAACTGATGGACCTGATCCGGCAAATCCGGGATTCGGGGATTACCATCCTGCTGATTGAGCACGATATGAAGGTGGTGATGGGCATCTGCGAGCGGATCGTCGTTCTGGACTATGGCAAGAAAATTGCCGAGGGCACGCCCGAGGAAGTCCAGAGGGACCCGCGGGTCATTCAGGCCTATCTGGGCGAGGAGGAGGCGTGAGGATGCTGCTTTTGAAGACAGAGAATCTGCACACCTATTACGGCCACGTCCATGCCCTTAAGGGGATTAGCCTGGAGGTAGAAGAAGGGGAGATTGTCACCCTTCTGGGGGCCAACGGGGCCGGAAAGAGCACCACGCTCCGTACCATCTCCGGCCTGGTCCGCCCCCGCGAGGGAGAGGTTAAGTTCAAGGGCCATGTTCTTAATCACGTCCCGGCGCACCGCATCGTCCAGATGGGCGTCTGTCATGTCCCCGAGGGGCGCCGCATTTTCACCACTCTTACGGTGATGGAGAATCTGATGATGGGGGCGTACACGGTCAAAGATGAACGGGTGGTCCAGGAAAACCTGCAGCGTGTCTTTGACCTGTTTCCCCGTCTGGCAGAGCGGAAAAACCAGTTAGGAGGCACTCTCTCCGGGGGAGAGCAGCAGATGCTCACAATCGGGCGAGCGCTGATGGCGCGGCCGAGCCTGCTGCTCCTGGATGAGCCGTCCCTGGGCCTGGCGCCGATGCTGGTCAAGGCGATTTTTGATACCATCCGCGAGATCAACGCCCGCGGGACGACCATCCTGCTGGTGGAGCAGAATGCCCGCGCCGCCCTCAAAATCGCCCATCGGGCCTACGTCCTGGAAACGGGGCGAGTCGTCCTCTCCGGTCCGGCCCAGGAACTGATGCAGGATGAGCGGGTGCGGAAGGCGTATTTGGGGGAGAGGTAGGTTGGGTGTTGGGTATTGGGTACTGGTGGATTAGGTATTGGGTGGGCAAGTGCAGAATGAAATTTCAGTAGGAGCATCCCGTATGTCCGAACCCCTTCGCTGCGTCAATCATCCGAACGTGGAAACCTATCTGCGCTGTGCGCGCTGCGGTGACCCCATATGTCCCCGCTGTGCCCGACAGATAGAGGTTGGCTACATTTGCCCGGCATGTTACAACCGCCAGCAGAAGGTCTACTACGCCGAATTTCGCCCGATCTACTATCTGGTCGCCGCGCTGGTGGCCCTGCCACTGAGTTTTATCGCCGGATGGATCGTCCCGGCCAGCGGATGGTTAGCCATTTTCCTGGGCCCGCTGGCAGGTATGGGCATCGCCGAACTTGCCCGCCGGGCCATCCGCCGCCGACGGGGCAAGTACACCTGGCTGGTCGTCTCGGCCTGCATCCTCATCGGGGGCCTGCCGTGGATCGTCAATACCATCCTGCCCATAGCCATCGCGCTGGTTACCGCTGCTTCCCTCACCGGCTACGCCTGGCCCCTTCTCTGGGGCATCGTCTACCTGGTTACGGCCATCGGCAGCGCCATCGCCCGCCTGCGCGTCTAATCCCACCTGCCCACTTGCAAACTTGCACACTTGCATGCTTACCGAACTCCACATCCGCGACTTTGCGATCATAGATGAACTCCACCTCTCCTTCTCTCCCGGCTTCATCGTCCTGACCGGGGAGACGGGGGCAGGGAAGTCCATCATCATTGACGCCGTGAGCCTGCTGCTGGGCGGCCGCGCCGACCCGATGTTTGTGCGCGCCGGGGCCGAACGGGCGCTGGTGGAGGCCGCCTTTCGCCTGGACCCGGCCCGTCAGACCGCCATCCGTCCCATCCTGGAGCGGGAGGGGCTGGAGGGCGATGAACCAGACCTGCTTATTCTCTCCCGCGAGGTGCGCGCGGAGGGACGGAGCATCTGCCGGGTCAACGGCCGTTCTGTCACCCTGGCCCTCCTGCGGGAAGTTGCTGAAGGGCTGGTGGACATCCACGGCCAGAGCGAGCACCTTTCTCTCCTGCGGGTTCGGGAGCATGTTCACATGCTGGATCGGTTCGCGGGCCTGGAGGACCTGCGGGCGCGGGTGGCGAACCTCGTCGCCCAGGTGCGCGCCGTCCGAAGGGAGCGAGCCGGGCTGGAGCAGGACGAGCAGGAACGGGCCCGCCGCATAGACCTCCTCCAGTACCAGATCGCCGAGATTGAAACCGCCAACCTCCGTCCTGGCGAAGAGGAAGAACTGACCGAGGAGCGGGTGCGGCTGGCGAACGCCGAGCAGTTGACCCTCCTCCTCGCCGAAGCGCTGCGGGCACTGGACGAGGGAAGCGAGGAGGGCCGCCCCGCTACCGACCAGGTCGGCCGTCTCCTGCGGGCGCTGGAAGGGCTGGCCCGGATAGATGCCATCCTCGCCCCGCACCTCCAGGAGGCGGAAGAAATTCTCTACCGCCTCCAGGATTTGGCGGAAGGATTGCGGGACTACCAGCGACGGGTGGAGTTCAACCCCCGCCGACTGGCTGAAGTGGAGGAGCGGCTGGACCTCATCCGCCGCCTGAAGCGAAAGTACGGCGCGACGATCGCCGAAGTCCTCCTCTATGCCCAGCGCGCGGCGGCGGAACTGGAGACCATCACCCACAGCGAGGAGCGGATCGCCGAACTTCAGGAGCAGGAGAGGCGGTTACTGGACGAACTGGCCGGGGCTGCACTGGAACTCTCCGCCCGCCGTCGGGAGGCGGCACGCCGCCTGGCACAGGGGATTGAGGCGGAGTTGCAGGACCTGCGGATGACCGGCGCGCGCTTCGCCGTGGATTTCCGCTGGACGGAGGACCCGGAAGGGGTTCCGGTCACCCGTGAGGCAGTCGTCGCAGTGGGGTTGGGGCCGGAGGAAATTCCGGACGTTTCCCTCCCGGCCTGTCTTTCTTTTGATGCCACCGGGATTGACCGGGTGGAGTTTCTTGTCTCCCCCAATCCCGGCGAACCGCTCAAGCCGCTTTCCAGAATCGCCTCCGGCGGCGAGACCTCCCGCTTGATGCTGGCGCTGAAGGCCGTCCTCTCCCGGGTGGATGAGACCCCCACGCTGATTTTTGATGAGATTGACCAGGGCATCGGCGGACGGGTGGGCGCGACGGTGGGGGAGAAACTCTGGCGGCTGACGGTCGCCGATGCCAATGGCGGCGTTGCCCATCAGGTGCTCTGCGTCACCCACCTGCCGCAACTGGCCGGTTTCGGCGACGCCCACCTGCGGGTGGAGAAAATCCCCCTGGAGGGCCGGACCGTCACCCGCATTGCCGTCCTGGAGGGGCCGGCGCGGATAGAGGAACTGGCCCAGATGCTGGGCGCCAGTGGCGAATCGGCCTACCGCAGCGCCGAGGAGATTTTAGAGGAAGCCGAGCGGCGAAAGGGGTGCAGATAAACGGCCGAAGGGCTGCGGATGCAGAGAGTTCGGGCCCGGCAGCCCCCTTACCCCGAAGCGCTGATGCGGGTGCCTGCCCCGAAGTCGGAGCCCAGAAGCGCCTCCTGGACTCTCCCTTCCACCTCCCCGGAGAGAATCCACACCGTCACTTCCGGATACCGTTCCACCAGGGCGACCATCCGTGCCACCTTGTCGGCCATGCCGCCGGTCACGTCCACCCCGCGCGCCTGGCGGAGCAGCGGCCGGATTGACGGGAAAGTTGCCGGGGAAATCGCCGGGATGACCTCGCCCCGGTCGTCCAGTACGCCCGCCACGCGGGTCGCCAGGAGAATCCGCTGGGGACGGAGAACATCGGTCAGGTAGACGAAGAGGTCTTCGGTGGAGGCGATCGTCCCCCCGCGTATCTCGTCCAGCGCCACGTCGCCGTAGATGAGGGGCACCAGCCCGCGCGCCAGCGCCTCCCGAATGGGCGCGGTCTCCAGAGAAAGTAATTGCCCGTCCCGGCAGCGGGCCGACGCCGAGGGCTGGATGCTCCACACCGGCACTCCGACCTCCAGGAAGATGTCGGCGACCAGACGGTTGAGGCGCGCCGCCGCGGCCGCAACCTCCGCAAAGCCGCGCCACTGCTGGGGCGTGGAGACCCCCTGACGGGTGCCGTAGGGGGCGGCGGCCGCGTGGCCGAACGACCCCGACCCGTGGCCGATCACCAGTTCCAGGTCGGGGCGCGCGGCGCGGGCGGCCCGTACCTCCTCCGCCAGATGCCGGATCACCTCCGGCCGCGGCGTGTACGGGCGGGACTTATCCGTGATCAGCGACCCGCCCAGTTTTAGAAACACCCGTTCCGACATCGGTCCGCCACACGTTCCGGGCACCGGCTTCCCGCAGCGCCCTTTCTATCTCTTCCGCCGCCAGCGGGTCCACCAGCGCGATGACGTTGCCCCCCCACCCGGCGCCGGAGAGTTTCGCTCCCAGCGCCCCGGCCCGGCGCGCTGCCTCCACCAGACGGTCCAGCACCGGCGAGGAGACGCCGATTTCCCGCAAGAGTTCGTGGTTTCGGTTCATTCGCATTCCCAGTTCGGGCGGGTCTCCCGCCTCTATTGCCCGGCGGGCGGCCTCCACCTCCGCGGCGATACGGTCAAACAGCGCCGCATAGTGGGTCGGGTCGGTTTCCCATCGCCGTCGCAGGTCGCCGACGACCTCGCGGGTTGGGCTGGAGACGCCGCTGTCGGCGATAAGGAGAGGCAAGGGGAACCGAGGCGAAAACGGTTCTGGCGACCGTCCCCGAACAAAGTATACCGGTTGCTCATAGGCGATGACGGTGTTATCTATCCCGCTGGGGGTGCCGTGGTAGATTTTCTCCACCTCATAGACCAGCGCGGAGACCTGCCCTGGTTCGGGCCGGACGCCGTACCAGGCCGCCAGCGCGCGGACGATGGCTGTGGAGACCGCCGCGCCCGACCCCAGCCCCGATGCCACCGGAATTTGTGACTCTATCCGCAGGACAGCGCGCGGCGGAGAGAACCGGTAGTGTTCGGCGGTCAGGAGGATGATGCGCGCCAGCGGCTGATCGGAAGGGAGGTCGGGCAGAGGGGCATCTATGCCGACCGCTGGCGCCTGGATGTGCAGCGGGCCGGGATGAGGGGTCAGGGTTACCGTGGCGCGCAGCCCGCTCAGCGGAGCGGCAATCGCCGGTCGCCCGTACACCACCGAATGCTCCCCCAGGAGAATGACCTTGCCCGCCGCCGACGCGCGGATGGTCCCCTCTACCCCAGATACATAATCAGCACAACCGCCAGTCCCCACAGCAGCACCCCCGCCTGAAGCGGACGGTCCCGCAGGACGATCTCCTCCGGCTCACCCCCCAGTCCCCGGACGTAGACCAGATACAGGTAGCGGAAGACCGCGTAGAGGACAAAGGGGACTGTCAACATCATCAGATGATTGGGCGGGAGATTGGGCGCGGAGAAGGTGTAGAGGGTGTAGGATACCAGCGTCGCCGCGGTGACGATGAGAATGAACTGGTCCAGGAGGAGCGTATTGTATTCCCCTAAACTCTCCCGATGGGAGTTGGCATTATCTCCTAGGAGTGTCAGTTCGTGGCGGCGCTTGCTGAAACTGATGAACAGGGCCAGCAGGCCCATGCAGGTGTAAATCCAGGGGGAGAACCGTTCCGCCTCCACCAAGGGAATGCCTGCGGCGACCCGCAGGATGAACCCCGCCGCAACGGCCATAGCGTCAATGATGACCACATTCTTCAGGAAGAACGAATAGGCGACCTGAAGGAGCAGATAGGTCGCCAGAATCCACCCGAAGAGGGGGTTCAGGAGGAAACCGGCGGGAAGACCGGCGAGGAGAATTAAAACCGCCGCCGCGACCGCCAGACGCGGGGAAAGCCGCCCCGAAGCCAGGGGACGGTTCCGTTTGCGGGGGTGCTGACGGTCTTTCTCCAGGTCCACCAGGTCGTTGATCAGGTAGACGGAGCCGGAGATCAGGCAGAGCAGGAGGAATCCGGCGACCGTCTGGGCTAAGTAGACGGGATGGAACAGTTTCAGGTCAAAGACCAGCGGGGCGAAGACAAAGACGTTCTTCGCCCACTGCTTGGGGCGCATCGCCTCCAGTAGCGCTTTGAGCGACATGTTCTCTCCCTCAGCGAGCAAGGTAGGAAAAATCATACCAGAAATGCCCGGTTTGGCAAATTTGGGGGAATTGGGGATCGGGTATTGGGTATTGGGGTTATCCGCGCTTGCCAGACCCTTCCCTCCCGGTTATAATGCAAAAGGCGATCTGATTGGAGGAAGAACGAAACGGGATGCCGACGGGTGTTGCTGTGATCCTGGAATTTCTGCAGGGCCTGGCCTTCTTTGTCCTGGGCCTTTTTATCCTGCTCGCCGCTCCCCGCGTCGGGCGGGTAAATATTATCCGGCGACTCCCGTTGCTGGCGCTCTTTGCCTTCGGTGAGGCCGCGGCGGCCTGGACTCCTGTGCTGACCGCGGCGCTTTCTTTTTCTTCGGACCTGACCGCCCTCCCTCTCTGGCTTCGGGCGGGATTTCTATCGCTGGGGGGATGGGGTTTGCTGGCATGGGGCCTGGTGGCTCCCCTTCCGGCCGGTCGGGATCGGCGCCTCCTGGCTTTTCTGCTGCTCCTGCTGTTTTTCTGGTTGGCAGTCTTGTTCATCGCCGCTGTGGCAAGTCCCTACGATCCTGCCGCCCACTGGGCCAGGGTCGCCGCTCGGGGACTGCTGATCCTCCCCGGCGGGCTGATGGCTGCCCGCGGGCTGAATCAGCCCTCTTTCCCCTCCGACACGCCGGTCCTTCAGGCCGCCCGGCATCCGCTCCGGCGCGTGGGAACCGTTTTCGCCGCCTTCGCCATCCTGGCGGGTGGCATCTATCCGTTGTTTTTCTTCCCGGGACTTACTGCCCTCTCCGCGCCCTTTCTCGCCGTCCTTTCCGGCCTTCTGACCCTCTGCGGCGTAGGGATGATTTACGGCCTGGTGCGGGTCCTGAACATCGTCCAGCAGGAGGTGGAGGAGTGGGTGGAAAACGTCCGCCAGTCCCAGGCTCTGACTGCCGACCGGGAACGGATCAGCCGGGAACTCCATGATGGCATCATCCAGTCCATCTACGCCGCCGGGCTGATCCTGGAGGGCGCCCGTGCCCTGATCCCGGAAGACCCGGATGCCGCCCAGGTGCAACTCACCCGGGCGATGCAGGGCCTGAACCAGACCATCCAGGACATCCGCCGCTACATCTTCAACCTGCGGGGCGTTGCCCCGGAAGCGGACCTGGTCACCGAACTGGAACAACTGCTGCGGGATTTTCGCATCAACACCCTTCTGGAGACCCGGCTGATCGTCTTCGGGGAGGCGCGGGACACGCTGACTGCCGAACGCCGCCAGCACATCCTGCAGATTGTGCGCGAGGCGCTGGCGAACGTCGCCCGCCACGCCCACGCCCGACGGGTGGAGGTGCACCTCTCTTACACTCCTCGCGCCCTCCAGTTGCAGATCGCCGATGACGGGGTCGGCCTGGCGATGATCCCCACGACCACCGGTCAGGGGCTGCGCAATATCCGCGAGCGTGCCCGCCTCCTGGAGGGAACCCTGGACATAGATAGCGCCCCCGGTCAGGGAGTCACCATCACCCTGACCGTCCCGTACTTGAGAGGAGAACTGTGACGCTGCGCATCCTGATTGTGGACGACCATGAAGTGGTCCGGCTGGGCCTGCGGGCGTTGCTGGACCGCCATCCGAACTTCACCGTGGTGGACGAGGCCGGCACCGCCCGCGAGGCGATCCAGAAAGCCCTCCTCCACCGCCCAGACATCGTGGTGATGGATATCCGGATGCCCGGCCGTAGCGGGATTGACGCTTGCCGGGACATCGTCGCCCAACTGCCGGAGACCCGTGTGATTATGCTCACCTCCTATGCCGAGGACGAACTGCTCTTTGACGCCATTGAGGCCGGCGCCTGCGGCTACGTCCTCAAACAAATCGGCAGCGACGACCTGATCCGGGCCATTGAGGCGGTGGGGCGGGGGGAGGCGTTGCTGGACCCGTCGGTGACCCGGCGCGTGCTGGAGCGGGTGCGGGAGGCCGCCCGCAAAGACGAGGCCGCCGCCTTCGCCGAACTGACGGAGCAGGAACTGCGCGTCCTGGCCCTGGTAGCGGAGGGGAAGACCAACCGCGAAATCGCCCAGGCGCTGTACCTGGGCGAGGGGACCGTCCGCAACTACGTGAGCAATATCCTGGGCAAACTGGGGTTGACCAACCGCGCGGAGGCAGCCGCCTACGCCGTCCAGCACAATCTGAAAGAATACCTCCGTTCCCGGCAGGGATGAGATGAGCGACCTGCTGAAAGGACTGAACCCCCAGCAGCAACAGGCCGTTACCGCCCCCGACGGCCCCGTCCTGGTTCTCGCCGGACCGGGGTCGGGCAAGACCCGCGTCCTCACCCACCGCATCGCCTGGCTGGTGCTGGAGCAGGGGGGTGCCTCCTGGCGGATTATGGCGGTCACCTTCACCAACAAGGCTGCCCGGGAGATGCGCATCCGCCTGGAGCGCCAGTTGGGCACCGCTCGCGCCGCCGAACTGACCCTGGGCACTTTCCACGCCACCTGCGCCCGCATCCTCCGCCGCGACGGCGAAATCATCGGTATCTCCCGCAACTACGTCATCTTTGACGCCGACGACCAGGTCACGCTGGTGCGCCAGATTCTGAAAGACCTGAATATAGACGAAAAACGCTATACCCCGACGGGCGTCCACGCCGTCATTTCCCGAACGAAGAACGAACTGATCCCGCCCCAGTCGTTCCAGCCCGCTTCGTATTTTGAAGAAGTCGCCCGCCGGGTGTACGAACAGTACCAGGAGCGGTTGCGGGCCAACAGCGCCCTGGATTTTGACGACCTGCTGATGGAGACGGTGCGCCTCTTTCGGGAGGCCCCCGACGTCCTGGCCCGCTACCAGGAACGGTATCTCCACATCCTGGTGGACGAGTTCCAGGACACCAATATGGCCCAGTACGTCCTTCTGCGGCAACTGGCGGGCCGCCATCGCAACCTCTTCGTCGTCGCCGATGAGGACCAGTCCATCTACCGCTGGCGCGGCGCCGACTACCGCAACATCTCCCGCCTGCGGGAGGACTACCCGGACCTGAAGACGTATCTGCTGGAGCAGAACTACCGCTCCACCCAGACCATTCTGGACGTCGCCCAGTCCATCATCCGCCATAACCCCAACCGGACGCCGAAAAAACTGTTCACCGACCGGGGCCACGGGCCGAAGGTCTACCTCCACGAGGCCTACGACCCGGAGGAGGAGGCGCAGTTCGTCGTGGATACCATCGCCCAACTGGTGTTGACGGGCGAGGCGCAGCCGGGCGACTGCGCCGTGATGTACCGGATCAACGCCCAGTCCCGCGCGCTGGAGGAGGCGTTCATCCGGGCGGGCCTTCCCTACCGGCTCGTCGGGGCCACCCGCTTCTACGCCCGACGGGAGATCAAGGACCTGCTCTCCTTCCTGCGGGTCGTCCACACCCCCACCGACTCGGCCAGTCTCATCCGTATCCTGAACGTCCCCCCGCGCGGCATCGGTTCGCAGACGGTGCAGGCGCTGGAGGATGCCGCCCGCGCTCGCGGTGTCTCCCTCTGGCAAATCCTGGAGGAGGCGGCCGATCTCGCGAATCCCTTCCCGCTCCTCGGCCCCCGCGGGCGGGCGGCGCTGGCGGCCTTCTACCGTATGGTGCGCAGCTGGATAGATGCTCGGGAGGAGGGACGGACCGTCTCCGAACTCCTGGACCGGATTATCGCCGACACGGGTTACGAGGCCTATGTGCGCGACGGCACCGATGAGGGGAAAGACCGGTGGGAGAACGTCCAGGAACTGCGCCTGGTCGCCGTCCAGTACGCCGCCCAGGGCGCCACCCTGACCGACTTCCTGGCCGATGTTGCCCTCGTCTCCGACGTGGACAATCTCGCCAACGGCGTGAACGCGCCCACACTGCTCACGCTGCACAGTGCTAAGGGGCTGGAGTTCCCGGTCGTCTTTATCGTCGGGCTGGAAGAGGGGATGCTCCCCCACATCCGCTCCATAGATGACCCCGAGGCGCTGGCGGAGGAGCGGCGGCTGATGTATGTGGGGGTGACCCGCGCCCAGGAACGGCTGTTTCTATCCTATGCGTTCCGTCGCGCCCGCTGGGGGGAGTACGAGCCCAACGTCCCCAGCCGGTTTCTGGAAGACATCCCCGATGCACTGTTGGAGGGGACGGTTCGCCGTGGGGGGCATCGCGGTTCGTCGTCCTGGAGGGATTCATCCCGCTGGGACCGCGCCGCATCCCGCCCCGCCGCTCCGATAGAGATCCCCTCGCCGCCCTCGGCCCCCTTCCAGGTTGGCGACCGGGTGGTCCACTCCGCCTTCGGCCGGGGCGTCGTGATGGCGACCCGCCCCCACGGCGATGACATAGAGGTGACCGTGGTCTTTGAGAAGGTGGGGATTAAGAATATTCTGGGGAGTTATTTGAGGAGGGAGGAGGGAGGAGGAAGTAGGGAGTAGGGAGTAGGGGGTAGAGGGTAAGGGGTATGTAACTATATTGACAACGGCAAATTTTAAGTTATAAACAAAAATTAGCGGCTGTGCCCTTTGAAAAGGCCGCTGGAAGGGCAAAAGCCAGACGGGCTATCGCCTTGGCGGCGCAAAATGGGCGGTTTTTAGCCCCCTCACCCCCCTTGCCCCCCTCTCCCCCTTGCCCTGACGGGCGGGGGAGCAAGAGGGCAAGTGAGCAAGTGGGCAAGAGTGGAGGGGGTTTTGCGGGGCGGCGGCGAAGCCGCCGCCCCGCAAAACCCCCATTTTTCTCCCCCCTCCCCGTGGGGCTGTAGGGGCAGACGTTCTGTCTGCCCTCAACGGGGAGGGGGGAAAGGGGGGTGGGGCATCACCGCTCTCCCTAAGAGCAACCTGCTGCGACATAAAAAAACCCGACTTTTTCAGCAGCCTCAATAGGAGAGGGGTGTCGCCGAAGGCGACGGGGTGAGGGTGAGGTCTCTCCCGCAGCACAGGAGAGGGGCCGGGGGTGGGTTCCCTCCTGGCTGAATAGTACCTTCTCTTTACCCTTTGGTCGTTGGAGGTGAAAAACCTACCCATGCAAGCCCCTACATCGGGGACTGTTGGTAGTGCGCCACGGAGCGTAGCGGAGTGGCGCTTCAGCCTGCATAGCAGGGTTTCGCTTTAAGCCGGAGGGTTTCAGCCTCCGGCTAACGGCCTCAAAGGAGGTACGCTGGTGAAGGTCGTCACTGTGGAACAGATGCGCGCCATAGAGAAGGCATCCGATGCCGCCGGTCATACCTATGCGGCGATGATGGAACGGGCCGGGCGGGCCGTCGCCCAGGTGCTGATGGCCCGGCAGGACGTCCGCAAGAAGCGCATCCTGGTCCTGGTCGGCCCGGGGAACAACGGCGGGGATGGGCTGGTCGCCGCGCGCTATCTGGCCCAGGCCGGGGCCGAAGTGGCCTGCTATCTCACCCGCGCGCGCGACCCCCAGAGCGATGAGAACTCCCGCCGCCTGCAGGAACTGTCCGTCTTCTGCCTCCCGGCGGACGGCGACCCCGATACCCGCCGACTCCAGCAAATGGCCGCCCGAGCAGACATCATCATAGACGCGCTGCTGGGCACCGGCGCCACGCCACCTCTGAAGGGCGTCATTGCCGAGGTACTCCAGGCCGTTGGTCAGGTGATCCGGCAACGGGCGACGCCCCCTCCACCAGAATGGGCGCGGATCGGTGGGGTGCCGGAATCGCCCGCTCCCCGCCGGCCCTGGATTGTTGCGGTGGACGGCCCCAGCGGTATGGACTTTGACACCGGCGCGCTGGACGAGGCCGCGCTCCCCGCCAACCTGACCGTCACCTTTGCCTACCCCAAACGCGGCCATTTCCGCTTCCCCGGCGCGGCGGCGGTCGGGGAACTGGTGGTCGCCAATATCGGCACCGATCCTGCCCTTGCCGCCGATGTGGACCTGGAAGTGGTCACGCCGGAAATGGTGCGGGAATGGCTGCCGCCCCGCCCGCCCGACGCCCACAAAGGGACCTTCGGACGGGCGCTGATTGTCGCCGGGTCGGCCAACTACACGGGCGCGGCCCGCCTCGCCGGTGCAGCGGCGGTCCGCGCCGGGGCCGGCCTGGTGACGGTGGCCCTGCCCGCCTCCATCCACAGCGCCGTCGCGGCCGGCCTCTCTGAGGCGACTTACCTCCTCCTCCCCCACGAGTTGGGCGTGCTGGCGGAACCCGCCGTAGAGGTGCTGGCTGAGCATGGGAAGCAGTACGACGCGATGCTCCTGGGACCGGGCCTGAGTCAGGAAAAAGAGACGGCGGAGTTTCTGGACATCCTGCTCCGGGGATTGGAGCGTCGTCCGGTGGGGTTCCTGCGCGCGGAGAGCATCATCCAGCCCATCCCGCTCCCCCCACTGGTAGTGGACGCCGATGGGCTGAACCTGCTGGCGAAGATGGACGGGTGGCCCTCCCGCCTGCCGCCGAACACCATCCTGACCCCGCATCCGGGGGAGATGGCCCGGCTGGCGAGATGCTCTGTTGCCGACGTGCAGGCGGACCGGGTGGAATTCGCCCGACAAAAGGCGCGGGAATGGGGCCACATTGTGGTGCTGAAAGGGGCCTTTACCGTGGTCGCGGCACCCGATGGACGGGTCGTCCTGGAACCGTTTGCCAATCCAGCACTGGCAACCGGGGGCACGGGGGATGTGCTGGCGGGGATTATCGTCGCGCTACGGGCCCAGGGGATGGGCCCATTTGAAGCGGCAGCGGCAGGTGCCTACCTCCACGGCCTGTCCGGCGAACTGGCCCGGCAACGCCTGGGCTCTGCCGGAGTGGCTGCAGGCGACCTGCCGCCGTTGATTCCGGAAGCGCTGAAGCGGATTCGCGATTTGTAAGACTACTCTATCCCCAGAACCCGATTGACACTCTCAATTAACTCCTGCGGGCCGAACGGCTTGGTGATGTAATCATCCACCTTGGCGATGTGCAGGCCCAGCACTTTATCTATGCTCTGCGCCTTGGCGGTGACGATAATCACCGGGATGTTGCGCAGTTCCTCATCGGCCTTCATGTGCTGGTAGATTTCCCAGCCGTCCATATCCGGCATCATCAGGTCCAGCAGGACCAGGTCTGGCTTGACCTGTCGCACCGTCTCCAGGCCTTCCCGCCCCCCGACTGCGCCGATCAGTTCAAACCCTCTGCGGCCGAGAATAAGCCGGACCAGGTCTATCATCTCCGGCTCGTCCTCAATGCACACAATCTTCTTCCGTGCCTCGGCCATATGAAGCCTCCCTTCTATCAGACTGCATATAGTTTACCACGATTGGCAATAAAGTCAACAATAGCATAACAGAGTCCGCTCCTTTTTACAAGCGCTTTAACCGAACTGCAACACCTCCGTAACCCTGCCACTACCGTCGCTTTTGCGCGAGCACTTCCTGGTAGACTTTCACCAGTTGCCGCCCCGCGCGCTCCCAGGAGAAGTGGCGCAGGGCCCGTTGACGGAGCCCTTCCCCCAATGCCCGGCGCAGTTCCGGTTGCTCCACCAGGGGCTGAATGGCGTTCGCCAGAGCCACAGGATCGCCGGGGGGACTGGCATAGACGCCCAGGGAGCCCAGGTACTCCCGACTGACCGGGGTATCAAAGGCGACCGTGGGCAGGGCCATAGCCATGTAGTTCAGGATTTTGCCGCTCCCCTCTGTGGCGGAGAGTTTGGGCGCCACAGCGATATCCCCCAGGGCCAGATGGGCCGGGCTTTCGTCGTAGGGGACTTTGCCCGTAAAGACCACCCGGTCGCCGAGGCCCAGTTCCCGCGCCTGTCGGCGGTAGTAGTCCTCTGCCGGAAAGCCGCCGACGAGGAAGTAAACCTCCTGCCCCCGTTCCTTCAGCAACCGGGCGGCCTGGAGCAACTGCGGAATCCCCTGCCATTCGGCCAGAAGCCCCAGATAGACGACCACCGGCCGGTCCGGGGGCAATCTCAGCGCCGCCCGCCGCGCGGCGATCTCTTCCGGAGAAAGGATGCCCGGACGGAAAAAGTCGGCGTTCACACAATCGGGGAGAGGACGGATGCGGACGGAGTTCCCCAGATGGCCCAGTTGGACTGCGCCCTGCTGGGTGCTGGTGACAATCGCGTCGGCCATTTCGTTGATCCGCTCCTCCAGCAGTCGCACCCAGCGATACCATGGGCTGTGGGGGTTGAGGAACCGGTGGTCCACCATCTCCGCGGTCAAACTTCCCTGACGGTCAAAGACGACGGGAAGGCCCCAGAACTGTCCCAGGACTTTGCCGATCAGGGCGCCCTCGTAGAGATGCCCGTGGATGAGGTCAAAGCGACGGCGCAGGAGAAGGGTGAGGACCCGCCATCCCAGAAAGACGTCAAACGCCAGTTTGTGCAGGCTGGAGCCGACCTCGTAGTCCGCTCGCCAGGGGGTGGGGCGGCAGCGAACAATCTCCAGCCCAGGGACATCCCGTCCCAGATAGTAGGTAACAATAGTCACCCGGTGGCCTAACCGTTGCAGGATTCGCGCCTCTTCCAGGATGCGTACATGGCACCCGTAGTCCAGAAAGAAGGAAGTGGGCGCGATCATCAGGATGCGCAGCGGGTGCTCCATAAGCGGATTGCGGATTGCAGATTGCAGATTGCAAATTGCAAATTGCAGATTGCAGATTGCAAATTGCAGATTGCAAATTCGGATTGCCGGTTACTGGCGGGGTGGGCGGCGACGGAAGAGACCCCCGAAGAATATCTGCGCCATCTGCTCTCCCATGCTGGGGACCTGGACCGATTCGCTCGCTTCTTCATGCATTCCCCTGGCCCGTTCCTGAAGCCAGCGGGAGCGCCCGACCATCGCCTGGGCATAGGCTTCCTCCAGCGCCCGCTCGTCGCTCTCCTGCAGCCATTGCCGGATGCGGCCCAGTTCGCCCAGGAAGAGGTCCAGTTGCCGCAGGAGGTTCTCCCGGTTCAGGAGGACGGTCGTGCGCCAGGCCGCGGCATCCGCCACCACCGGCCCCGTCGTAGAGGCGAAATCATATCCGGCGACTTTGCGCATGTCCCCCCAGCCGGGGGCTCCGACGAGGGTGCGCAGCAGGGCCACCGCGAGGAAGGTCGGCAGGTCGGTCACCCCGGCCTGTAACCCGTCGCACTCGGCGGGGTCCACAAAGAGCGGCCGGGCGCCGATGGCCTGGATCAGGCCCAGGAGCGCGTCCACCGCCACCGGGTCGGTGTCGGAGGCCGTGGCAACGCAGTAGAAGCCGTCCTCAAAGAGGTCCGCCCGCGCCGCGTCGGGGCCGACCAGCGACTCCGTGACCGGAGCCCTGGGGCCGGGGATGGGCAATCCGGTGATGAAGCGGACATGGGCGGGGAGGAATTTCCGTGCCCATTCCAGCACCGGCACCTTCAGAGTTGCCGTATCGGTGACGACGCAGCCCTCCTCCAGATGGGGGCCCAGTACCTCCAGAGTATCCCGCACCGCCGGAAGTGGCAGCGCCAGGATGACCATCCCGGCCCCTTCACAGGCTGCGGGGAGATTCCAGTGGGTCTTGCTCACCGCCCCGCTCTGTGCGGCCTTCCGGGCGACCGTCGGGTCTATATCGTGCCCCATTACCTCCAGCGACGTCTCCTGCCGCCGCAATGCCAGCCCGATGGAACTTCCCACACATCCCAAGCCGATAATTGTCACACGAGCGCCCATGGTCTACTCCGTGTTGCGTATTGCGTATTGCGTGTTGCGTGTTGCGTGTTATTCCCCCTACTCCTTACTTCTTACTTCCTACTCCTTACTCCCTACTCCCCCTCCATACGCCTGTCCAAAGAGAACCGCGGATATCAGCATCAGGTAAAACGAGGCGGGGGCCATGACGACGGGGGCAAGCCAGCACAGGCAGATGGAATAGTACAGGAGCCACAGGATGAGATAGAGCACCACTACCAGGCCGGCGACGACGATCCAGGCGATCAGGTACTCCCAGCGCCGGTCCTTGAGAATAGCCCACCACCGGCGGATGTGAAATGCCGATGCCAGGCGGTCCTTCGCCACAAAATGCGCCGTAGCCATCGGCAGCGGGATGATTCCCAGAGAAACCAACAGCGAACCCACCGCTACAGCGGCCATGAAGACAAAAAATACAAGCAAAAATACCCCGAATGCCCAGGTTTCCTGTTCAAAAAGGGGGGTCAAAGCCAGAGTGCCGCCAAAATACAGGACCATACCGCCGAAATAGACCAGAGTGCCCGGCAGGAGGTAGACCAGACTGACCGCGAAGGCGCGCAGGCCGTCCATAAATAGGCGACCCCAGTCCTGCCAGGCAGGGAGGGACGGTTCCTCCCCCCTCAGCGTCCGGCGCAGCACTTCCAGGGCGTAGCCGAAGACGAAGATAGCGGGTATGATGGGGATGAACCAGCCTAGCAGGAGCAGCGCCGACCCGATCAGAAAACGGCTCTGCCAGTCCGGCCCCTGAAACGGGAAACGGAGCACAGGCTTTAAGAAGGACAGATAAGAAGACATAGCACCCTCCTTACCATCACGTTTTACGCATTACGTTTTACGCAACACGTTTTACGCCCTCACCTATCCCCATCCACCTCCTGAAGCAGGGCCAGAAGGGGGTTGGCCTCTTTTTCGGATGGCGAGAGCGGGGTGTGGTGGCGGCGGATCAGGTCCACGACGATGGGGGAGCATCCGGCCTGCGCGGCCCAATCCGCCCCGATCTCCGCATGCTGCCGATAGATGGCGAACGGTCGCCGCCAGCCGTGCGGCTCCCCTTCGCTGATGCACTCCAGCAGGCGCGGGGCGAAACGTTCCATGAGCACCACCGCGACCCGCACCCAGATGGGCGGCGGGCATTCCGCCTTCCCCGCATCGTGCAGCAGCGCGGCGACCAGCAAATCCCTCTCCTGCACCCCCCGCTCCTGCAGCGCCCGGAAAACCGCCAGCGCGTGGCGCCGGTCCGGTGCGGACATCCGCTCAAAAAGCACCCGCTGAGCGGGGGAAAGATACCTTCCGGCCTCTCCTAACTCCGGCCGGGTCAGCGGGGCCATCAGGGCGGCGAAGAACTGCCCTGCCCGGTAAAGTGCCCGCCGAATCACAGCCAGAACAATAGCAACTGAAGGGGGAGTTTAACCAGCCCGATCAGCCAGCCGATGATGTTTAGCCCCAGCCAGGGGAGCAGGAAGAGCAGGCCCAGCAGGATGTAGGGACTGTAGGGGCGGATGGAGAGGAGATAATCCCCCCAGCGGGGCGGCAAAATCCCCACCAGCACTTTTTCGCCGTCCAGCGGGTAGAAGGGGAGCAGGTTGAAGAGGGCCAGGTTGATGCTGATGTCGGCGATGGCGAAGACGATCGCTGCCAGGCTAAACGAACCCCATACATCCTCAACATTGAGCAGGCCCAGACGGAAAGGGAGGGCGCAGATCATCGCCACCACCAGGTTGGAAAGGGGGCCGGCGAAGGCCGAAATCGCCATCCCGGTTCGCGGCGCCATCCGCATCCGGTACGGGTTGACCGGCACCGGCTTGGCCCAACCGAACCCCGTCAACAGGATCAGGAGAGACCCCAGAAAGTCCAGATGGGCCATTGGGTTCAAACTCAGTCGTCCCTCCCAGCGGGGAGTATCGTCCCCCAGTTCATGGGCCGACCAGGCGTGGGCCCATTCGTGAATCGGCATTGCCACAAAAAGGACGATCAGACGGGCCAGTAAATCTGCAGGAGAAATTCCCAGCATCGCTATGCTCCTGCTGCGCGCGCGATGGACGTCACCAACTGGCTGCCCAGGATAGCCAGTCCATCGGTGGACATGTAGTGCGGGGCGCTGTCCTCAAAGAGGACGGACGCCCGCGAGGGGAAATCCTCGTCCCCCTGCCAGTAGACGGCCGCCAGGTGGATGCGGGGAAGGACCGCGAAGGCGTACCCGGCGTCCCCCAGGTCCAGTGGGACGCCCTGCAGGCGTTCACCAGCCCGGCGGAAGCCGTCCAGCCCTCGCTCCCCCAGTTCCCGCACCAGCCGGTCTTCGGCATATCCCCGAAAGGCCTGCGCGTAGAACATTCCGTCCGGCAGGCTGTGGAACGCGACCCAGCGCCCGGACGGGGTAGCGCCGTCGGCCGTCGCCATGTAGGTGAGGATGAGGGCCTGCAGGAACGACGAGACCTCTTCCCCGGTGTCCACCCGCCGGACGATGAAGTCCGGCGGATGGACCCGGTATTCCCGCCAGAAGAAAGTCAGCCGCAGTGTGCCTTCGGGCTCCAGAATGCAGCCGCTGCGCAGTTCCAGTTTGGATAGGGGGACCTGGCGCAACTTCTCCCGCGCCTCCGCAAGGCGCGGCGTCAGTTTATCGTACCACTCCTGGAGTCCTGCCGGATGTCCTCCTGGTCTGAGCACTTTCCCTCCGACGGTCGGCGAACCTCATTGGGTTCGCAATTGGCCAATGAGTTCCAGGAACTCCTCCCACTCCTCCTCAAAGAAGTGGACCGTGACGCTCCCGAACTCCAGGTGGTACGTTGCCTCGCCATCCGGCTCTTCCGTCCGCCAGATGCTGTAGTTGTCGGTCTCGGCCAGGACTTCAATTTCCTCCATTTTCGTCTCCTTTCTTGATGGTTTTTTCAAAAATCCACAGGGTATGCTCCCGGTCGGGCGCGAAGCCCGCCATCCGCAGAGGCTCCAGAAGAGCCGGATTGTTTACAATATGAATCCGTACCCCTGGACACCCTCTCTGGTGAGCCAGGACCCGCAGCCCCCAGGCAAGAACCTGCAACCCTTCCGGGGTGCCATCCAGGTAGCCAACATTGAGATGCTCTGTCCAATCGGGCAGGATAGCCACCGCAGTCAGGCGCCCCTCCGTTTCGGCACCCCAGACCTCTCCCGCCGACAGGTGGTCTGCCAGGCGGGCGCGGGTCAGGGCGATCCACTGCCAGCAGACCTTGTAGAGGCCACCGGATGCCTGCCGGAGCGGGGAATTGGCCACCATTTCCCATACGGTCTCCAGGTCGTTCGGCCCCAGAGGGCGAAGGGGATTCGGGCCGGGCAGGGCATCGGCCCGGCAGGACGCGAATTCCGCCACCTTACGGAACCCGTCCCGGGCCGCGTTGCGGTGGACGGGATGGTTGGTGGACAGGGTCGCGAATCGCACCACCCCCGCCCCGATTTGCTCCGCTAACGTCAAATGGTGGGTCTGGAGCATCCGGGCCACTCCCAGCCGGTGATACTCCGGATGGACGCGCAATCCCTCCAGCCACCATTCATCGTCAGCGATATGGGTCAGTTTCGCCAGCGCGATCACCCGTCCCTTCAGTTCCACAACGCTCAGTTTCCCCTTCGGGTCAGCGATCCACTCGTCCCAGACCTCGGGGATGTAGTCGTTACCGCCCCAGATAAGCCTGCAGAGCGCCTCTATATCCGCCCGGTCCTCGGGACGGGCGGGCCGGACGACCCACCGACGGGCCAGAATCCGCCGCCGGAGGCGGTCCCAGAGGTGCTGCCCCAGCCAGGGGCGGGGTAGCGGTCGCTCCGGAATGACCGGGAAGGGGTCCTGGTCGGTCAGGCGGTAGTAGATGTACCGCCCCAGCACGCGCACCGTGGCGACGGTGGGTGCGGCGATCAGCACGCCCAGGACGCCCGCCAGGCTCCCCCCCAGGATGACCGCCACCAGCACCACCAGTGGGTGCAGGTTGAGGCTGCGCCCCATCACCCGCGGGATGAGGAGATTGGTCTCTATCTGCTGGATCAAAATGTAGATTCCCACCACCAGGACGGCGAACCAGAAGTTGCTGAGCGGGAGCCAGTAGGAGCCCTGAAACAGGGCGATCAGTACTGCTGGGATGGCGGCGATGGTCGGGCCGATATTAGGGATGAACTCCAGCACTCCGGCGAGAAGACCCAGCGCCAGGGCATTCGGTAGCCCGATAATGGTGTTGGCAACAGTGGTCATCCCGCCGATGAACAGCCCCATCAGCAGTTGCCCCCGCAGGAAGGCGTTCCAGACGTGGGTGATTTCCTGGCGGAGGCGGATGAAATCCTCCCGGAACGACGGCGGAGCGAGACTGTCCATCCAGGTTACCACCCGATGGGCGTCCCGGGTCAGATAGAACGCCGAGAGCAGGATGAAGAGCGCCCAGAAAAGGGTGGAGACGAAACTGAAGACGACGTTCACCGTTCCGGTGGCGACGGCGGTCAGGAATGAACGGATGCCCTGCTGGAACTCCCGGTAGACTGCCCGCAGGTCAATTTCCCATTGCAGGAACAGGATCGGCTGGGAAAAGAAACGGTCCAGTTCCGCGGCAATACGGACGAAGTCCAGATTCAAGGACGTGATCGCCCGCACAATGGGGGGCACGGCGATCACCGGCGCTGTCACCGCCATGGCAATAATTGCCAGAAAGACGAGGGCGGTAGCGCCGGTGCGCGGGATGCGCAGCCGCTCTTCCAGGAAGTCCACCACCGGGTCCAGGATGAAGGCCAGCAGAAAGGCCAGGATCAGCGGTGGAAGGACTGCCCGGAAACGGTACAGGATCAGGGCCAGCAGGACGAAAGTCACCGTCCCTACCAGCCGTTTTGTCCCGACATCCCAGCGCTGTGGCATATTGCGGATTCAAAATTGCAGATTCAAGATTGCAGATTCAAGATTGCAGATTCAAGATTGCAGATTCAAGATTGCAAATTCAAGATTGCAAATTCAAGATTGCAGGGGGATGGCCCGCCACTTGCTCTCCGCTAATGACTTGATTCCCGCAATCACCCTCCCGACTTCCGACTCCCGACTCCCGACTCCCGACTCCCGACTACCGACTACCGACTACCGACTACCGACTCCCGACTATCGACTTCCGACTCCCGACTCCCGACTTCCGACTCCCGACTCCCGACTTCCGACTACCGACTCCCGACTATCGACTTCCGACTACCGACTTCCGACTATCGACTTCCGACTCCCGACTACCTCACCGGTCCGATCTGATCCGGCGGCCAGTACACAAAAACGGCATGGCCGATGATGCTGGTCAGTGAGACGGGGCCAAAGGAGCGGGAGTCGTTGGAGTGGCCGCGGTTGTCGCCCATCACGAAGACGTGTCCCTCCGGGACAAGGGTGGGGGGGTAATCGGGGCCGCCCTGCCGGACCGCCCACCACTCGGTCAGGGGGACACCGTCCACAACGACCTGCCCGCCCTGGACGGCGACCGTCTCCCCGCCCAGGGCGACGACCCGCTTGATCAGCATATCGTGTGCGCCGGGGAGCCGGAGGACGATCACATCCCCCCGGCGGGGGCCACCCAGGAGCCGGTAGGAGACCTTCTCCACAACGACCCGTTCGTTATCCCACAGAGTGGGTTCCATGCTCTGGCCCCGCACCACCGTCGCCTGGGCCAGAAAGGCGTTGATGAACAGGGCAATCAGGATGGCTGGAACGATCGTCTCCAGAATTTCCCGGAATGCGCGCAAAAGGAGACGGCCTATGCTTGCTCCACCGTCGGTCGGGGGAAGAGAGGAGGGTTCGGTAGGAGATGCGGACATCGGTACCTCTCTGGGAGAGAAATTGTCGCGGCGGGGGCGGGCGGCCGAAGGCCGCCCGCCCCCGCCGTATCCCCTTATCGGCGACGGGCAGGCGGCCGGCGATCGCTCTGGCTGCGGCCCGATGGCACCCGATCCCGCAACCGGGCCTCCTCCGGCGTCCAGCCCTCTAGCACCGCCCGGCGGGAGAGACGAATCTTCCCGTCGGGGTCAATGTCGGTGACCATCACCAGTATCTCGTCGTTGATGTCCACCACGTCCCGAATGTTCGTGACCGGACGGTCGGACAGTTGGGAGATGTGCACCATCCCGTCCGTGCCGGGGGCCAGTTCCACGAATACGCCGAAGTCGGTGATGCGCACCACCCGGCCGGTGTATACCTTCCCGACCTCGGGGGTCTCCGTCAGACGGCGGATGATTTCCTCCGCCCGACAGGCCCCCACCTGGTTCGTGGAGGCGATGTAGATGGTGCCGTCGTCCTCAATGTCCACCCGAACGTCGCATTCCTCCTGGATGGCGCGTACCGTCTTGCCACCGGTGCCGATGACCGCCCCCAGTTTATCCGGGTCCACGTGCAGGATCAGCATACGCGGGGCATACGGCGAAAGTTCCGGGCGCGGCGCCGGGATCGTCTCCCGCAGGACCTCCAGAATCTTCAACCGCGCCTGGCGGGCCTGCTCTAGCGCCTCCGCCATAATCTGGTCGGAGATGCCCTTGATTTTGATGTCCATCTGCAGGGCGGTGATCCCCTGCTCCGTCCCGGCGACCTTGAAGTCCATATCGCCCAGATGGTCTTCCATCCCCAGGATGTCGGTGAGGACGCGGTAGCGGTCGCCCTCCTTCACCAGCCCCATAGCGATCCCCGCCACGTGGGTACGGATGGGCACTCCGGCGTCCATCAGGGCCAGAGTGGAGCCGCAGACGGAGGCCATAGAGGTGGAGCCGTTGGACGAAAGTACCTCGCTGACGACGCGGATGGTGTACGGGAACTCCTCTTCCGGAGGGATGACGGGCAGGAGCGCCCGCTCCGCCAGGGCGCCGTGGCCGATCTCCCGTCGCCCCGGCCCGCGCAGGGGCTTTGTCTCCCCGGTGGAGTAGGGCGGGAAGTTGTAATGGTGCATGTACCGCTTCGTCTCCTCCGGGGAGAGGTCGTCCAGCGTCTGCTCCTCCCGGGGAGTGCCCAGAGTCGCCACCGAGAGCACCTGGGTCTCCCCGCGCGTGAAGAGGCCGGAGCCGTGCGTGCGCGGCAGAAGCCCGACCTGGGCGGAGAGCGGACGAATGGTCTGCGGGTCGCGGCCGTCCACCCGAATCCCCTCATCCAGGATGCGCCGCCGCATGACCTCGCGCACCACCTCGTCCATCGCCTGCTGGATCAGAAGCGGTTCGTACGTTTCGGCGAACGCCTCCTGGACTTCGGTCCGCAGGGCATTCAGGCCGTTGTTGCGGGCCGCTTTGTCGGGCGCGTCGTAGAGGGTGGGGACCAGGCGGTCGCCAATGCGCTCCCGCACCTGGGCGATCAACTCCTCTGGCACGGCGTGGGATACGTACTCCCGTTTCGGTTTGCCCACCGCCCGCCGCATCTCCTCCTGGACGGCGATGATGTCCTGGATGGCCTGATGGCCCAGGCGGAGCGCCTCCAGCATCACCGCCTCGGGCACCTCATTGGCGCCGGCCTCCACCATCAGGATGGCCTCCGCGGTACCGGCCAGGCGCAGGTCCAGAAGACTGCGCTCCATCTCCGGGATGGTGGGATGGACGACCAGTTGGCCGTCAATGTAGCCGATGCGCACGGCGCCTACCGGTCCCCCGAAGGGAATGTCGGAGACGGTCAGTGCGGCAGACGCGGCGATAATGGAGAGAATGTCTGCCTGATGGTGTTCGTCCTGGGAGAGGGGGGTCACGATAATCTGGACTTCGTGGCGCAGGTCTTTCGGGAAGAGTGGACGAAGCGGCCGGTCAGTCAGACGACTGATAAGAATGGCGCTCTCTGGAGGACGCCCTTCCCGGCGCTGGAAGGAGCCGGGAATACGTCCGGCGGCATAGAGCCGCTCCTCAAAGTCCACTGTCAGCGGGAAGAAATCTATCCCCTCCCGCCCCTCGGCGGACATGGTCGCTGTGGCTAAGAGCACCGTATCGCTGCAGCGAATGGTGACGGCCCCGCTGGCCTGAAGGGCCAGGTGGCCGGTTTCCAGGGTAACCGTATGGTCCCCCAGACGGGCTGTAAATGTGTGACGCTCTAACAACTTCTACCTCCGTACAAATTCCCGACACGGAGGTTGAAACTGGGACATGCCTCGCACTCCGGGTTGCGGGGCATGTCCCAATTCCAAACCCCGTGTCGGGTTTACTCCGAGACCGATGGTGTAAGGTTTTGCAGCGGGCGACGCGCCCGCTGCAAAACCCTGCCCTATTTCCGCAAGCCCAGCCGCCGGATGACCTCTTTATAACGTTCCGGGTCCTTGCGGCTCAGATACGTCAGATGACGACGACGTTTCCCCACCATACGGAGCAATCCCCGCCGGGAGTGCTCATCGTGCTTGTGCGCTTTGAGATGTTCGGTCAATTGGTTGATCCGATGAGTGAGAATCGCAATCTGGACCTCCGGCGAGCCGGTGTCCTGGGGCGAACGGCCGTACTCTTGAATGATCCGCTGCTTCTCGCTCCTGGTTAACGGCATACTATGATCTCCCTCCTGTCGGAAAACATATGCGTGGAGGTATTTTACCACATTTCTGGTAGCAGGCAAGATGATTCATCCGCGCGCCACAACGATAGTGATTTCGCCGCCTCCCCAGGTTTCCACCTCGCCGCCGGGGCCCAGCGCCAGGGCTGTCCCCTCCGGGATACCGATCCCCAGAAGTCCGGGCCAGGTATGGAGCAGTGTCCGCAGGCGGGGAGAATGGGTTGCCCCGTGGAAATGGGGGACGATGACCGTCCCCCGAATCCATCCCCAGCCGGGTGTGGCGGTCGATTCTTTCGGACGGTGTTCGGCGGGTGTTTCGGGGGAGATCACTTGCTCCCCCAGCGGCGCGGCGCCTGCGCCGAGGCCCACAATCAGCGCCCCGCGGATAAAGGCTTCCATCATACCCTGAAGGGCGGCCGTCCCGGCAAGGGTACGCGCCAGCACGGAAGGGTCGCCGTCCCCGATGAAGATAATACCCGCATCCGCCAGAAGTTGCCGGTTTTCCTCTTCCTCCGCATCCGCCGGCGTGAGGATGGGGACGACATAGCCGGAGGGCCCTCCCAGGGCAGCGTATTCTTCCAGCAGGCGCTCTCCCGCGGCGATGTCGCCGCCGGCCGCGGGCAGGAATCCAATGGGGCGGGAGAAGTCGGCGCGCGCCAGGATATGGCCCGCCAATTCCTCGGATGGGTCGCCGTTCCCCACCAGAACCAGCCAGCCGCCCCCGGTCAGCCACTGCAACGGTCCGGCACGGGTCATATCATTTCTCCAGAGGGCTGATCACAAATCCTTCAGTTCCCATCAGCACTCCGTATAGCCACAGGTGTAGCAGCGGCGGCAGCCCTCCTCGCTCACCAGCGTCGCGTGGCCGCATTCCGGGCAGAGGTCGCCGAGGGGGAAGAGCGGGAGTTGGGCGGGGGATGACGCTCGCTCCGGCGGCTCCTCCAGCCCCAGAAATTCGGCCAGGACCTGGGCGACGCCGTCGGGCAGGGACTGGACCCGGTCCTTGCCGAACCCCATTGGGCGGCCGCCGCCGATGCCCCGCAGGTGCTTGACCACCTGCTGGAGGCGGCGTCGGGCCGGAAGCGGGGAGGGGACGCGCAGGACCAGGGAGATCAGCCGCCCGATGGCTTCCGCCACCGCCGCAGTGTCCGATCCGGCCTTGCCCACGTTCAGGAAGACCTCAAAAGGCTCTCCCTCTCCGTTGCAATTCACCGTGACGTAGGCGGTGCCCAGGGGAGTATTCACCCGATACGTCCGCCCTTCCAGGACGTGGGGGCGGGGGCGGATCGGAGTGGTGATGGGCGAAGGGGGCGCGGTGGGCGTCCCCGCCACCTGCTGACCGCCCCCTGCGGCGTCGGCCGCGCGGGCTTTGCGGACCGCTTCCGTCTCCAGCACCACCTTCTCCCGCGAGCCGGTGACGTAGACGGTCAGCCCTTTGCAGCCCAGTTTCCAGGCCAGCATGAAGGCCTTCGCCACATCCTCCCGCGTCGCGTCGGGCGGGAAATTGATGGTCTTGGAGATGGCCGCGTCCACGAAAACCTGGAGTGCCGCCTGCATCCGCACGTGCTCCTCGGCGGTGATATCCCCGGCAACGACGAACACTTCCTGAATCTCCGGCGGTACCTCCGGGACATCCTGACAACTGCCGGTGAGAAGGACTTGCTGGAAGATACCCTCGCGGGCCTCCTCGTCCAGGTGCGCCCGCTCCAGGGCCTTCATAAAGAGCGGGCTGACATAGCGCAGTTCCAGGTCGCGGCCATCGTCCACCACCCGGCGGGTGTACGCCAGGGCGAAGACCGGTTCGCAGCCGTAGGCCTCGCATCCGGCGATGGTGGCGATGGTGCCGGTGGGCGCGACGGTCAACTGGGCCGCGTTGCGGATACCGTATTGCCGGATGTCCCGGATGACGGCGTCCCAGTCCAGCGGAGGCCGACCCCATTTCTGTAGCCGGGTATAAGGGACCAGCGGGGTCGGCACCTGCCAGCGGACGTTAGTCGGGTCGTAGATGCTCCCCTCAATCGCCGGGAAGGGTCCGCGCTCCCGGGCCAGGGCGATGCTGGCGCGCATCGCGTGGTAGCGGATGAATTCCATAGTCTGCGAGGCCAGTTCCTGGGCCTCCTCGCTGCCGTAGCGGACGCGCAGCATATACATCAGATCGCCCAGGGCCATAATCCCCAGGCCAATGCGGCGGGTGCGCTGGGCCGCCTCCCGCAGTTGGGGGATTGCCGGGACGTAACCGTTGGCATCCACCACGTCGTCTAAAAAACGCACTGCCTGTTCCACGGTTTCCTGCAGACCGTTCCAGTCTATGGCGGCGCGCCCATTGCCGTCCACGCGCACGTGGCGGGCCAGGTTGATGGAGCCCAGGCAGCAGTTTTCGTACGGAAGCAGCGGCTGTTCGCCGCAATTGTGCACGTAGAAGCCGTTCGCATCAAAGGCATGGACGCCGGGGACGCGGACGTCGTAGACGCGCCGTTTGCCGAGCGGTTCTATAGAGACGATCTCGTCCACAAACCGTTCCCGGTTCAGCCGCCTGCGATACGCTTCCAGCCGTTGCCGAAGCCGAGCCGCCTTCGCCTCGTCCGTGAATCCGATGCGGGCGGCAAAGTGGGCCAGGTTGTCCCCGCAGATGACCAGTTCATGTTGAGGCCGAAGGGGGTATTCCCGTCGCCCCCCTTTGCCATCCGGAAGAGAGGAAGTCCCGGCGCCTCGTCGGTTCGGATACAGGGTCGCGACAATGCCCAGCCGATGCAGCATTCGCTGGACCCCCTCCAGCAGAGGCAGGTCGGACTGGGCCAGCCGTACAGATACCCCCTTGCGATGGTCCCCGACCACCGTACCGTCCGCGTCAAACAGACCGCACAGAAACCCTTCGTAGAAGCGACTGCTGGCTTGCTCTATTTCGGTGGAAATGCCCTTAAACTCTTCGGAAAGGCCGTAGGCACGCGCCAGGTCGTAGAGGGACCTGGATTTCATACGGTATTCTCCGCGCTCTTTGACCGGAACAAAACCCTGAAAGTCGGCGCAGTGGGGCAACTGGGAGAGTATGGCCTCCGCCCGCCGACGAACGGCCTCCGGGCCAGGCCCGTCTCCCCATACGGAGATGACCGTTTCCCCGGCGGTAATGGTCCCGTCGCCCACCAGGAGTCCCAGCAAATATCCCTCTTCCCACGTCCCGCGGCCTTCCCAGGCGGCATCCCGATGCTCTCCCAGGAGGACCCGGTCGCCCACCCGCAGCGTTCCGGCCGGTCGCCAATCCGATTCCAGCCAGTAGCGGGTCATACGGGTGACCACTCGGAGCGGATGGTTCGGGGTAACGGTGATCCGAAAACCGCGCTGGGTGCGGATTTCCAGGACCTCCCGTTCGCCGGTGAAGAAGAACCCCTCCGCAGAAGTGGGATGAAAACGGCCGTTGACCAGCAGACGCACCGGTTGACCGATAATCTGTTCTACCTGGGCGGGGCCTTGTTCTGTCACCACCCAGGTATCGCCGATCACGCACGGGTTGGTCGCTTCGTACCTGCCCAGGTGCGGGCAGGGGTTATCCCGATTCATCGTGTCCAGGAAGAGCATCCCCGGCTCGCCATTGCGGTGGGCACCGGCGACGATCTGGTCAAAAATCTCCCGTGCCCGCACCTTTTTGTACGTCCGAACGGGGATACCCGCTGCTTCTGCATCCTCCAGCGTGCCGTTGAATTCCCGATACGCGGGGACGGAGACATCGGGGAAACGGAGTTCCCATTCCTCGTCGTTCTCCACGGCCCGCATAAAGGCGTCGGTCACTCCGACGGAGATGTTGAAATTGGTGATGGTGTGCTCATCCTGTTTGCAGGTGATGAACTCTTCAATGTCGGGGTGGTCCACCCGCAGGACGGCCATATTGGCCCCCCGGCGGGTACCGCCCTGGCTGATAATCTCGCAGGCCACGTCGTAAACCCGCATAAAGCCCACCGGGCCGGTGGCCTTCCCGCCGCTGGAGAGGACGACGGTGTTTTTGGGGCGCAGGCGGGAAAAGGAGAAACCGGTCCCGCCCCCTGTCTGGTGGATGAGTGCCATATTGCGGAGAGTCTGGAAGATGCCGTCGTGGCGGCGTCCCATGTCGTCGCTGATGGGCAGGACAAAGCAGGCCGCCAGTTGCCCCAACGGGGTTCCCGCCCCGGTGAAGGTGGGAGAGTTAGGGATGAAACGCAACGAGGTCAGAAGGTCAAAGAAGACTTCCTCTGCCTCCTGGACGTTGCCGCCCCAGGTGGCCTCCACGGCGGCGATATGGCGGGCGACCCGTCGGAACATTCCCTCCACGGTTTCGGCGGGTTTGCCGTCGGGCCCGCGGCGCAGGTATCGCCGCCGCAGCACCTCCAGAGCGTTGGGTGAAAATCGGGTTTCCAGCGATTCTTTGTGTTTCATAGTGGTTCCCCCTTTGTAAATAGTCCATTCCGGTCGTTATTTTTTCCGTCAGGTGAAAAGAGCAACCGATGCCTTTCACGAAGCCCGTAACGGGTAGTGGAGGATGGGGAGATTATGAAGAAACGGCCCTACGGCGAGGATGGGGCGGATTCTCTAACGGCGGTTTTCTGCGAAGTTTATCCCCGGCTGCTACCAGAAGTGGATTCCTCGCCTTCCAGCAGCCGGTTGATCTCGGCGCGCACCGCTGCCAGGTCTTCCAGTCCCAGATAGACAATCGCGTAGCGGATGTAGGAGACGGGGTCCAGTTCCCGCAACTCGGCGATGACCCGGTCGCCGATCATTTTGCTGGGGACTTCGGTCTTTCCCGTCTGGCGGATGTATTCTTCCACCCGGTCGGCGAGGCGTTCCAGCGCGTCGGCCGAGATGGGGCGTCGGGCGCAGGCAGTGCGCAGCCCGGCCAGCAACTTTTCCCGGCTGAATTCCTCCCGCCGACCGTCTCGTTTCACGACCAGCGGCGTGGTCAGGACGGCCCGCTCCAGCGTGGTGAAGCGCTGCTTGCATGTCGGGCATTCCCGACGGCGCCGAACGCCGCGGGCATCATGGTCCGTGGCAATCACATTTGTCCGTTGAGCACTGCAGTACGGACACTGCATCGGGCTCCTTTCTGTATTAAGAAAGCACCATATATGGTGTTTTGCGTTTGCTAAAACACCATATTTGGGGGATAGGTGGCACTCATTATACCACACATCGTTAGAATGGCAAGCGGGGGTGGCCCGTAGCGTTTACTTGCATTTTCTCGCACTTGTGGTATAATCGTTGACGTATCTATATACTTGAATAAAGAAATGCTTTTATGCCGGTAACCAGTTCTCTCCATCAGGAAATCATCCTCCTGCACGCGCAAGTGTGCCAGGGGCTTGCGGACCCGAAGCGGATTCTCCTCCTCTACGCTCTTGCCGATGGCCCCCGCCGGGTGACCGATCTGGCCGAGGCCCTGGGGGTACCTCAGCCCACCGTCTCCCATCACCTGAAGATTTTGCGCGAGCGCGGCCTGGTGACCGCGGACCAGGAGGGGACAGCCGTCTATTACGCGCTGGCCGATGAACGGGTGATCCGGGCCCTGGACCTTCTGCGCGATGTGCTGAGAGATCAACTGGCCCTGCAGGCCGACCTGGCGGAGCAATTGGGCGCCTCCGGGCGCTAACTCTACATCATTCCGAATTGGAGGAGCGACATGAACGAGCACGAAGGCAAAAAGGCGTCTATCGTTGTCTTCAGCGGCGATATGGACAAGGTGATGGCGGCCTTCATCATCGCCACTACCGCCGCGGCCAGCGGGATAGAGACCACGATGTTCTTCACCTTCTGGGGGCTTCAGGCGCTGAAGAAGAAGCAGCCCACCGGCCGGACGCTCTTTGAGCGGATGTTGAGCCTCTTCCTCAAAGACATCAACGGCATCGGCCCCAGCAAGATGAACTTCGGCGGGATCGGCCGCTGGATGTTCAAGAAGATGATGAAGCAGCACAACATCACTACCCTCCCGGAACTGCGCCAGATGGCCGTGGACCTGGGGGTCAAACTCCTGGCCTGCGAGATGAGTATGGACGTGATGGGCATTCGCCGGGAGGACCTCATTGACGAGGTCACCGATTTCGTGGGCGCGGCGACCTACATCGCCGAAGCGAACCAGTCGCATATTACTTTGTTCGTCTAATCAAAACCTGAGGAGGTTACAATGGCCGATGTTTCTCCCGAAAAGACCTTAGACGCCCGTGGGCTGAAGTGCCCGATGCCGGTGGTCAAGACCAGCCAGGAGATCAAAAACGTCTCCGTCGGCGGGGTCCTGGAAGTGCTGGCGACCGACCCCGGCTCCGTCGCCGACATTCAGGCCTGGTGCAAGAGCACCGGCAACGAACTGCTGGGGATGGAGAAGGGCGACGGCGTCTTCAAGTTCTACATCCGCCGGGTCAAATAGCGGGTCGTCGCTATCCCGATACTGTCAGCGGGTTTTACGGCGGGGCAACTGCCGTAAAACCCGTTTCCCGCGATCTCTCCGGAGGTGTCTATGGAACTCCTCGCGTTCGTGTTTTACTACATTACCCCCTACATTGCGGTGGTCGTCTTTTTCGGCGGCCTGGCCTATCGGGTCTACCGCTGGTGGAAGAAGCCTCCGGTTGCCGCGCATCTCTCCCTTTTCCCGCGCCCGCAGAGTCGGCTGGGACGTCTGCTGGACACTCTGGTGGACATGTTCACCCTCAAGGGGCTCTTCCGGGTGAACAAGCCCCTCTGGCTCGGGGGCTTTATTATGCACCTGGGGCTTCTTTTCGTCCTGGTCGGCCATATCCGGGCCTTCACCGACTTCTACTTTCTCTGGAAACTGCTGGGGTGGGGCAAGGAAGAACAGTATCTCTTCTCCGCCATCGCCGGGACCACCGCCGGGACCCTTTTCACCATCCCCCTCTTCTACCTCCTGGCCCGCCGCCTGAGCGGCGCGGTGAAGTGGCTCTCGGTGCCGGAGGACTTCTTCGCGCTCATCCTGCTCATCAGCATCGCCCTGACGGGGTTCCACATGCGGTTGCTGCACCACGTGGAGGTGGAGGAACTCCACCGGTTCTTCGCCGGACTGGCCTCGTTCCGCTGGCAACCGCCTCCCACCAGCACCGGCTCTTCGTTCATCTACCACTTCGCCTTCGCCCAGTTGCTGATGGTCTACTTCCCCTTCAGTAAGTTCACCCACACCATCGGCTCGGTGCTCTCCAAGATGGTCGCCCGGAGTTAGGAGGATGACGATGCTGACGAAATTCATAGAGACGATGCGTCAGCGGATCAGCCGACCGCTACAGTACTATGCGGATATCTGCGTCCGCTGTGGGGCCTGTGTGGAGGCCTGCCATTTCTATGTGGCCTCCGGGAATCCCGCCCACATCCCCGCCTACCGGATGATGCTGGTCAAGAAATTGCTCCAACAGGGCGGCAACGGTCGGGGAATTCTGGACTGGTACCGGGAGACCGGCCGCATAGACGATCAGACCGTCACCGAAATCCGCCACGCGCTCTGGGAGTGCACCGGCTGCCGACGATGTGCCGTCTTCTGCCCCTTCCATCTGGATACGGGCCTTCTGGTGAATACGGGCCGCTACGCCCTTCTCCAGGAGGGGCTGGGGATGGAGATGACGGCCGAGATCGGCAACGCCGAACTCAGCAAGGGCGAGATTGTGGATGCCCTCAAAGAGTTCTACGTGGAGCAGGTCCGGGAACTGGAAGGGCGGCTGCGGGAAGAGTGGGGCGTCCCCGATTTGCGGATTCCGGTGGATCAGGCCGGGGCGCGGGTGCTCTACGTGCCGGTGGTCGGCGAGCATGCCATCATCCCGCTGGCGAAAATCTTCCACGCGGCGAAGGAGAACTGGACTCTGAGCCTCTTCACGGCGACCAATCACTCCTACTTCGTCGGCGACATTCCGAAGGCGAAACAGGTCGCCCACTGGATTGTGGACGAGGCGCGGCGCCTGGGCGTCCAGGTCATCGCCTACGCCGAGTGTGGTCATGCCACCCGCACCCTTCTGCAGTACTTTGACCACTGGTTCGGGGAGGAACTGGCGGGCATTCAGCGGATGAGCGTGGTGCAACTGGTCGCCCAGTACCTGGCGGAGGGGCGCATCCGGGTCCGGCCGGGCACGTTCACCATGCCGCTGACGTACCACGACCCCTGCAACCTGGGCCGGAACGCCGGGATTTACGAGGAGCCGCGGGCGCTGATCCGCGCCGTCGCCACCGACTTTCGGGAACTGACCCCCGGGCGGGAGTTGAACTGGTGCTGTGGCGGAGGCGGCGGGATGATCGCCGAACCGGATATGCTGGAGGTGCGGATAAAGGCCGGGCGGCCGAAGGTAGAGCAGATTCAGCGGACCGGTGCCCGGGTGGTGGTCACGGCCTGCGAGAACTGCAAGACCCAACTGGCCGACCTGAGCGAACGTTACGGCCTGGGCTGGGAGATCAAGGGCGCGGTGGACATCGTCGCCGACGCGCTGGTGATGTAGGGATCGGCCCGGGGAAAGGAGCGGTATGAGGGGATCGTCTCCGACGACATCCCAGTGGTGGGAAGACCGACTGGTGGCGGACTATCGGGAGTACCGATGGCGCCTTCTGCTGGAGCCGATGTGCCGCCGGATGGAGAAATGGAAGGCGGGGGAACTGACCACCGAGGAGATGGATCGGGCGTTTGAGGAGTGTTACCGGCACATCACCGAACTGCGGCACATTCTGAACCAGCGGACGGATCGGGCGGCGCTTTTGATCCAGGTGCTGGACCGGGAATGGTTTGAGGAGTGGGTCCGGGAGCACACGCCGCCGCCCGGCGCTCCGGTCATCGCCCCGCCGGAATGAGATGAGAATGACGGGGCGGGCGGGGGCGAAGCCCCTGCCCGCCCCTATGAGCGTCATCACCCCCGCCCGCCATCGTGGCGAATTCCGCCCACGGCGACGGGGTGAGGGGGAGGCCGCCCCGAGATTTTTCCTCCCGCCATTTTCCACGATTTGCCCACCCTCCAATTCGGGCTATAATAACTGCAGCACCAGCCGCAGGGAGGTGTAATGCCCCACGATACCAGGAATCACCTGTTGGCGGATATTAGCGCCTAACCCCCTTCTCCCCCGCTGCGGCGGGGGAGAAAGGGGAGAAAAAATAACCTGCAGCAGGGCCGCTGGGAGGAAGCGGTCCGGAATTGTGAGCAGGCACTGGACGTTTTCCGGACTCTGGGCGACCGCCACAGCGAGGCGTGGGCGCTGGGCAACCTGGGCAATGTCTACCTGCAGCAGGGGCGTCTGGACGAGGCGCTGGGTGCTCTCTCCGCGGCCCGCTCCGTCTTTGAGGCGTTGGGCGATGCGCCGAGCCTGGTCATCTGCTACCGCTTGCTGGCCCGCGTCCATCGGGCGCGAGGGGAGGTCGGCGAAGCCCTGCAAGCCCTCGTTGCGGCGATGATAGTGGCCCTGCAAATCCACCCCCAACCGGTGCTGGAAGCGCTGGATGATGTGGTAACGGCGGCGAAAGGGCTGGGGGAGCAGGGGGAATGGTGGGCGGTGTTCAACCTGAGGGCGGGAATTTTTCAGGCGCTGGAGGAGATGGCCCAGCAGGGGATCATCCGGGAGGAGATGAAGCCCTGGGCGACGCTGGTGGAGGGTATCTGCCGGGTTGTCGGCGGGGCAGCGGCACTGCGTCTGGGGGCGGCGGGGGAGGAGGCGCGGGCGCGGGTCCGGGCGCTGGCGCAGGATTTGGATGAGGCCACTGGAGGGGGTGGGGGCTGGAGGAGTGGGTTAGTAGTCGGTAGTGGGGAGTCGGTAGTCGGTAGTGGGGAGTCGGTAGTCGGTAGTGGGGAGTCGGTAGTCGGTAGTGGGGAGTCGGTAGTCGGTAGTGGGAAGTCGGTAGTCGGTAGTGGGGGGTCGGGAGGAATTGAATCGCTGAATCCCAACTGCTGATTCCGCCTCAGCGACCCGCGCATCCGCTGGTTTGATATGGCGCACACCGCGCCGGAGGAAATTCTATCCGCGGTGCAGGGTTGGCGGGAAGGGAAAGACGGTCAGGGATAGGGGTGGGGTGGCGATATGTGCCTGTGGGGGATGCTGACGAGCGGCGAAGATGCCCGTTAGCATCCCCCATTTCCATCCTTACTGGAAGTGTCTCCTCAGAAATGCCGCCATCTTCGCCCGGGCATCCACAGAGTCTGCGGACCGCTTATAGGTGAAACCGTGGGGAGCCCTGGGGTAGTCGTAGCACTCTGTTATCACCCCCGCTGCTTCTAACATTCTGCAGTATTTCAACCCCTCATCGTGCAGAGAATCCCCTCCCGCTAAAATGAGCAGGGCAGGCGGGAGTCCTTCCAGGTCTTCCCGCGTCGCGTAAATGGGTGATGCGTAGGGCTCTCTGGCCTGGCTCGGATCAACGTAGCAGGCGTTAAATATCAACGCCATTGAGGGGGGAATGGCGCCTTTGGGGCGCGGTTTATCCAGAGGGTTGGTCGCCAGGTCCAGGGGGGGATAATCCAGTATTTGACACACGAACTGGAATTCCCCCTCTTTTTTCGCTTTCATACAGGTCACCGTGCTGAGATTCCCACCGGCGCTATGTCCTCCGATCGCCATTCTGTTTCGGTCAATCCCGTATTTCTCCGCGTTTTCAAAGACGTGTTTTACGACGGCATACCCCTGGTTGACGGCGACGGGGTAGGGGAACTCCGGGGCCTTGGCGTAATCAATGCTGATGATTTTGCAGCCAACCTGCTCTTTCAACTCTAAATTCATCTCTTCATCCATGTCGGCGCTTCCCAGGATAAAGCCACCGCCGTGCAGGTCAAAGTAAACCGGGGCCTTCTCCGGGTTTTCAAATCCGTACCACAGCGTCCTGACTTTTCCGAACTCAGTGTCAATGTAGACTTCATCCCGCGCGGATTTCCTCTGCGGGCGAATGCTCTGGAGTTTCAGGAAAATCGTCATCAGTTTGCGAAGGCGTTTTCCCCTTCGGATGTATTGCTCGCGCGTGAGCATCTTTGCCATCTTTGTCTCTTTGAGTGGAACGCCACTCCGCTGCGCTTCGGGGTGGGTTTCAAACCCATCCCTACAGCCGACGGTTTCGCGTCGGGCGGGGCGCTTCGGCTATGGCTTTTCGCCGTCGGGTTGAAACCTGGGGTTTGGGGATGCCCATAATGGGCATCCCTAATGGAAAGGGGTCGGCGAAAGCCGACCGTCGGCCGAAGGCCCTCCCGGGGCGACTCCCAGTCGCTGGAATCTGAATTGACGCATACGCCCCGAACCCCAATTCCCAATCCCCAATCCCCAACCCCAATCCCCAATCACCGACTCACCCGCCGGACGCCCAGCCGCAGCCGCATGCCGTCCACCCGGTCCTCGGCGACGGCCATACCGGTTTCCGGTTCGCCTGCCCCCAGGTCCACGCTGAGGGTCTCCGCGGCGATGTAGTCCCGCCAGGCCTCTATCGCCTCCGCCAGTTTCCCCTCCGCCTGGTAGCGGAGTACGATGCGGTCGTCCAGGTTGAAGTTCGCCTCTTTGCGCAGGTTCTGCACCCGCCGCACCACCTCGCGGGCCAGCCCCTCCGCCACCAGTTCGGGCGTGAGGACGGTGTCCACGCCGACGGTAATGCCCCGCTCCGAGGCCACCGCCAGCCCCTCCCGCGGCACCTCCTGCACCAGCACCTCTTCGGAGGCCAGTTCCACCTCCTCGCCCTCCACCAGAAGATGGACCGGTAGGCCGGAGCGCACCCGCCGCGCTACGGCCCGCGGGTCCTGCGCGGCCAGCGCCGCCCGCACCGCCGGGAAGCGCGCCCCGAACTTCGGCCCCAGGAGTCGGTTATCGGGCAACACCCGATAGGAGACCAGGTCGTCCACATTCTCCACCGCGATCAGTTCCTTGACGTTCAACTCGTCCCGCACCACTTCCAGGAGTTCCCCGTCCAGCGCCCCGACCTGGGGCTCCAGGTGGAAGAGCGCGCGGGCCAGCGGCTGGCGCAGTTTGATATTGGCGCTGTTGCGGGCGGAGTGCCCCAGGGTGACCATCTGGCGGGCCAGCGCCATCCGCGCCCGCAGCGCCTCGTCTATGGCTGCCGGGTCGGCCTGGGGCCAGTCGGTGTGGTGGACGCTTTCGGGGGCCTGTGGGTCCACCGAACGGACCAGGTTCTGGTACATCGCCTCGGTGAGGTAGGGGATGAACGGCGCCAGCAGGCGGCAGAGTGTCGTGAGCACCTCGTAGAGGGTCAGGTAGGCACCGTTCTTGTCGGCGTCGTGCTCGCTCTTCCAGAACCGGCGGCGGCTGCGGCGGATGTACCAGTTGGTCAGGTCATCTACGAACGGTTCCACCGCCAGTGTGGCCCCGTAGGCGTCGTAGTCGTCCAGCCGTTCCGTGACCTTCGCCACCACCTGGTGCAGGCGGGCCAGAATCCAGCGGTCCAGTTGGGTGTACTCGGCCGGTTGCCCGCGGCCCTCCTCCGGCGTCCACTCGTCCAGTAGCGCGTACGTCACAAAGAACACGTACGCGTTCCAGAGGGGCAGGATGAACTGACGGCGCACCTCGTCGGCCTTGCCGTAGCCGAAGAGGAGGTCCTGCTCCGGTTTCTGGCGGCAGTAGAGCCAGCGCATCACGTCCACGCCCATCCGGTCGGCGGCCTCGTTGAACTCAATCATATTGCCCCAGGACTTGTGCATCTCCCGACCGTCCTCGGCCAGCAATGTGGCGTAACCGAAGCAGACCCGGAAGGGCGGGGACTTCTCCAGGACGGTCGCCATCGCCAGCAAACTGTAGAACCAGTTGCGGAACTGGCCGGGGAAGGATTCGGAGATGAAGTCCGCCGGATACCATTGCCGCCAGTAGTCGGGGTTGGTGCGATACTGGAGGGTGCTGAAACTGACGATCCCGGCGTCCAGCCACGGATTGCCGACGTCGGGGATGCGGGAGACCTCTGCGCCGCAACGGGAGCAGGCGATGCGGACGGCGTCCACCCACGGGCGGTGGGGAGTGTGGCCCTCAAACTCCTCCCATCCGGCGACGGCGCGCTGGCGCAATTCGTGCTCGTCGCCGATGACCTCAAAGCGTCCGCACTGGTGGCATTCCCAGATGGGCAGGGCCAGCCCCCAGTACCGCTTTTTGCTGATCATCCAGTCGTGCATGTTGCGCAGCCAGTCCAGTTCCCGCTCCAGGCCGAACTCCGGAATCCAGCGGATTTGCCGGGTGACGTCCATCATATCGTAACGGAGTTCGTCCATAGAGATGAACCACTCGTCCACGAGCCGGAAGACCAGTTCGGTGCCGCAGCGCCAGCAGACGGGGTAGCGGTGGGTGTAGTCGTCCACCCGATAGAGCAGCCCCTTCTCCCGCAGGTTCTCAAAAATGGGTTGGTCGCTTTCGGAGACATGGCGGCTGGTCAGGAAACCGAACCCGTCCACAAAGATGCCCTCTTCGTCCAGCGGGGCGATGGCGGGGAGGCCGTACTGCTTGCCCAGGACGAAGTCCTCGGCGCCGCAGCCGGGGGCGATGTGGACGATGCCCGTCCCCTCCGCCTCGCCGACCTCGTCCCAGAGGATGACGCGGTGGGCCTGCGGGCCGCCGACCTTCTGTTGGGCGGGCAGTTCGTCAAAGGGACCGTCGTACGTCCATCCCTCCAGTGCCTTCCCCTTCATCTCCTCCAGCACCTGGTAGGGGCCCTTGAGGATGGAGAGCGTGCCTTTGGAGAGGTAGAAGACCTCATCGCCCTGGCGGACTTTGACGTAGGTGAGGTCCGGCCCCACCGCCGCGGCGACGTTGCTGGTGAGCGTCCAGGGGGTGGTGGTCCAGATCAGCAGGCTCTCCCCCGGCCGGCCGCGCCGGGGGAAGCGCAGGGTGACGCCCGGATGGGTCCGTTCCTGATACCCCTCGGTGACGATCTCGTGCTGGCTGATGCCGGTGGCGCAGCGGGGACACCAGGGCATCACGTCCGTCCCCTTGTAGAGCCAGCCCCGTTCCCAGCAGCGCTTGAGGAACGTCCAGATCATGTAGTTGTTCTCGTTGGAGAAGGTGAAGTACGAACCGCTCAGTTCCGGCAGGCCCAGCCGCCCCACGATCTGCTCCACGGTATCCGTCACCGGTCCGTGGGGGCCCTGGACGGTGATCACTTCCTGGGGGTTCTCCATAATCCGGCGAGCCAGGTCGCGCAGGAACTCCGGGTCGTTCCAGTCCATCCAGTAGCCCAGGCGGATGGACTGTTCGGTCTGGACCGCGGCGTAGCGGAGCACCCGCTCCTTGCACTTGCGGACGAAGCGCTCCATGCCGTAGTTCTCAATGTCCCGCTTGGAGCGGAAGCCCAGTTCTTTCTCTACCTCCACCTCCACCCAGAGGCCCTGGCAGTCAAAGCCGTTCTGGTAGCGGGTCTGGTAGCCCTTCATGGCCCAGAACCGGTGGTAGAGGTCCTTGTAGGTACGTCCCCAGCCGTGGTGGACGCCCATCGGGTTGTTGGCAGTGATGGGGCCGTCAATGAAGGACCACCGCGGTCCGTTCCGGCGCAACTGGACCAGTTTCTGGAACGCCTGGGACTCCTTCCAGAACTTCAGAATCTGATGCTCCTGGGCGACGAAATCGGTTGTGGCGGGCACTTTCTGAAACGGCATATGCTACCTCCTTTGGTCTTGTGTTACATTGCAGAGATGCAGAAAGCGCAGAGGGTCACAGGGAGTTTGACCATTTCTGTACATCACTTTTCTCCCCAGCCCGGCGGTTTTGCGTCGGGCTTACGGTTTCACCTGCACCGGGGTCAGCACCAGGCGGCGGGCTAACGGGTCGGCGCCGTCGCCGGAGACGGGGAGCCGTTCCCCGTTGTCGGGCCGGTACATCCCCACCTCCAGCAAGTACTCTCCCGCCGGGGCGTCGGGCGCAATGCGCAGGGGGTATTCGTCCCGGATCGGGGAACCGGGCCGCCAGGATGGGGTCGGGCACAGGCCGCCCATCGGGGGCTGGTCGTGCTGCGCCCACACCGGCCCGCCGGTCGCCGGGTTGAAGGCCGAACCGACCAGGTGGGTGAAGACGGTGTAGTCCTCCATCACCGGCCCGTCGGCGGCCCAGTAGAGGTCCAGTCGCAGGTGCTCTCCCGGACGGACGGCCTCGCCAGGGGCGACCGGCCTCCAGAACGGCCCCCATTTCCGGTACAGGCCGTAGCCCAGAAAACGGATGTGCTCCCCCACGCCGGCCTCCATCGGGTGGGGGATGCGGGAGACGTCGGGCGCGGGGCGGGTGTGGGTCACCCGGACCTGCCCGAACTGCACCGGTGCGTGGCCGGGAACCCGGAGTTCAAACCGGTAGCGGCCGGACGGGTAGCACCCCAGTACGGGGACCTCCACCATCCGCCAGGTGGGGTGGGGGAGGGGCGTCAGCGCCAGTTCCGTCCACCAGACGTCGCCCTCCGGCCCGACCAGGGCCACCGTGGGAGTCAGCGGCCGCAGGGCCCGCAGGTAGAGGCCCACGCGCAGCGGGTCCTGCGGGCGCACTTCCCGCACCGCCAGGTCGTAGCCTGGAAATTCCAGGTCGTCCCCCCGCGCGCCGACAGGATACCGGGGCATTTCCGTCGCCGGAACGGCCGCGCCCGCTTCGGCGCTTCCGAAGAGGGAGAGGCGGTTGTAGCCGAAGGTCAGGGTCAGCAGGCGGGCATACCGCCCAGCAAGCCACTCTTCGGCCGCGCCCTCCGGGTCCTGCAGGTGCCGCTCCACCTCCGCCAGCCATATTCGGGTATGGTTTTCCGTGACGGGCGCCAGTTCTGTCTCTGCCCCCGACGCGTCCAGAATCGGCGACCGGCGGGGGATCGGGTAGACGGGCGGGCGGTCGGCGGGGGCGGGAGCCCGATCGTAGTAGTACAGGAAAAGCGGAGCGCGGTCGCCGGAGACCAGCACCACCGCGTCCCCCGGCTGGGCCTGGGCGCGGATGGCCTGCACTATGGTCTGCAGGTCGTCCCGCAGGCGGCGGTCGGCGTAGTGGCCGGGGAGGGCCCAGAGGGCCACCGCCATCACTCCGGCACAGGCCACCAGTCCCAGAGGGCGCAAGCGGCGTGGCGTCCAGAGCGCGGCCAGTGCCCAGGCCAGAAGCGCGTAGAAGAGCGGCGCGAAGGAGAGAAAGTAGCGCGCCTCCACTCGCGGAGAGTAGAAAATCGCGCGCGGCTGGGTGACCAGCCAGACCATCACCGGCGGGAGCAGTGTCCCCAAAAAGAGCAATGTCAACCCATCGGGGAGAGAGAGGCGGCCCTTGGGGGCGCGGTGCCGCAGAAGTGCCGCGACTCCCCACAGAATCACAAACCCCACCGCCAGGGCGATCCCCCCGTAGCGCTCCACGAAGGTGGAGATGCCCGTGGTCAGCAGGACCCCGTTCAGTTGAAAGACAAATCCTAGGGGTACCGGCTCCTCCACCACCGACCAGGAGCGCATCCGGGGGACGGCGAAGGCCAGCCAGGGGGCAAAGAGGGCCAGGGCGATCCCCTGGTCCAGGGCCCACCGGCCCCCGAGCGCCCAGCGATCCCTCCGGCGGATGCCCGCCAGAAGGACGAAGAGGTTCTGGACCAGGAGCAAAAGGGCCGAGAAGTAGATGGTGTAGAGCGCGGCGACGGTTGCCCCGATCCATGCGGCCCGGTCCCGGCGGGAATGAGAAGTGACGGCCCGCGCCAGGAAGTAGAACGAGAGAGTGGCGCAGAGGGCGGCAAGGGCGTACATCCGCATCTCCTGCGACCACCAGACGTGGAAGCGGGAGAGGGCCAGGAGATAGAGCGCCCCGACTCCCGCGGCCTTTCCGCCCAGGCGGCGGCCCAGAGGGGCCATTGTGGCGACGGTGAGCAGGGCGACCAGAACGGTGATGGAGCGGGCGGCGAATTCGCTCTCTCCCGTCAGCCGTACCCAGGGCCAGAGGAGCCAGAAGTAGAGGGGCGGATGGACGTCCCCCGCCGTCCAGGTCGTCGTCTCCAGGAATCCGTGACGGACGGCCCAGATGGCCAGCCCCTCATCCCACCAGACGTTCTGGTCTCCCAGGCGATGGACGCGCAGGGCGAAGGCCACCAGCAGCCCGGCGATCAGCAGCGCCCATCGCCACCCGCGATTCCGCATTGACCTGCTCCGTTTTTTGGGATAGAATTAGTGTAACTGTTCAGGCTATTGTCCTTCAGCGATTGAAATCGCCCCTCAAGGGCTTGCAGCCGGGCGTCCACCGGCGTGGACGCCGCCCCGGCGACCGCGCAGGCGGTCGCCCGGCACGAAGTGCCCTCCAGGGGCGGTTTCAACCGCTGGCTGAACAGTTACGAATTGGTCACCATCAGGACACAAAGATGCGAAGTTCAAGGAGGTTCATATGCTCAAACCGTTCACCCCTGATTCCGCGCTCCCGCCTCAGGAGGCGGGGTGGGACGAAAATCTGCGCTTTGCGTATTCTGAAGGGGATGCCTTCTGGCTCACCCGCTGGACGGCGAAGGACGGGTGGGAGCCCGGCCGTCTCTATGAACACCGGGGTGCCCGGCTGGAACTCTCTCCTGGCGCGGCCGTTCTGTACTACGGCGAAGGCGTCTTTGAGGGCCTCAAGGCATACCGGACACGGGCGGGGAAGATCGTCCTTTTCCGTCCTCGGGACAATGCCCTCCGCCTTCGGGCCTCTGCGGCCCGTCTGGCGCTGCCTGCGCCCCCGGTGGAGATGTTTATGGAAGCGGTCACCGCTGTTGTGCGGGCCAACGCCCGCTGGGTGCCCGTTCCGGAGAAAGGGAGTTTCTATCTCCGCCCCGTGCTCATCGGAACGGAAGCGATCCTGGGCGTCCGGCCAGCGGAAGAGTGCCTCTTCTACGTCTTCGGCTGCCCGGTGGGGCCGTATATGGGCGGGGAGAAGGTGATCGTCCTCTCCGCGGCGCACCGTTCCGCCCCCTACGGCACCGGCGCGGCGAAAGCGGCTGGCAACTATGCCGGGTGCCTCCGTCCCCAGAAAATTGCCAAAGAGATGGGCTACGTAGATGCTCTCTACCTGGATGCCCGGGAGGACCGGTACATTGAAGAACTGACCGGCGCCAACGTTTTCGCCATTCTGCGGGACGGCACCCTGGTCACTCCCGCGCTGGGCTCCATCCTGCCCGGCATCACCCGGGAATCCGTCCTCACCATTGCCCGCGAGGTCTTCGGCTGGCTCGCCGTAGAGCGGAAATTAGCCATAGACGAGGTCCTCGCCGATGCGGCGGAGGCCTTCTACGTCGGCACCGCTGCCGCCCTCTTCCCGGTCACTGTCATCAATTATAAGGGCAAAGACTACATCATCGGCGACGGGCAGCCCGGCCCCCGGGCGAAGATGCTCCGCCAGGCGCTGGTGGAGATTCAACTTCAGGAACGGCCTGACCCGTGGGGATGGGTGGTGGAAGTCCCGGTGTAGTCACCCCGCCGGTTCGTAACTGTTCAGGCCATTGTCCTTCAGCGATTGAAGTCGCCCCTCAAGGGGGTTGCAGCCGGGTGTCCACCGGCGTGGACGCCGCCCTGGCGACCGCGCCGGCGGTCGCCCGGCACAAAGTGCCCCCCAGGGGCGGTTTCAACCGCTGGCTGAACAGTTACGCCAGTTCTATCACGATCCGCTTGTTAATGCGCCCTTTGCTCTTGTAGTCCACCACCTGTATCCGGCCGACCTCGGCTGTATTGGCGACATGCGTCCCGCCGTCGGCCTGCAGGTCCAATCCCTCAATCTCCACGACCCGAATCTGGGTGATGTGGGGGGGCAGCAGGTTGACCTTCGTCCGGATCAGGTCGGGAATCTGGAGGGCCTCCTCGCGGGGGAGGATGCGCACGCGCACCGGACGGGCGGCGGCGACTTCCCGGTTGATTCTCTCCTCAATCTCCCGGACCAGTTCCTGGCCCATGTGCTCAAACTCAAAGTCCATCCTCCCCCGGAGGGGTTCCATATTCCCTCCGGTCACCAGGGCGCCGTAATCCCGCCAGATCACCCCGCAGAGGATGTGCAGGGCCGTGTGGGTGCGCATCAGGGCGTACCGTCGCTCCCAGTCCAGGACGCCGCGCACAACTGTGCCGACGGATGGGGGCTCCCGGTCCAGCGTATGGACTACTTCCCCCTCGCTCCACCCGACCTGGGTCACGGTCCAGCGTTCTCCGTCGGCCTCCAGCCAGCCGGTATCACAGGGCTGACCCCCGCCGCCGGGGTAAAACGCGGTGCAGTCCAGCACCACTCCCTGGCCCGTCACCCCGACCACCCGAGCGGTGAATTCCTGAAGGTAACCGTTGGTCTGGTAGAGCAAATCGGTCATCCGGCCTCCTGAATCAAAAAGGCTCTCGCCCTCAAAGGGACGAGAGCCTTTGCTCCCGCGGTACCACCCTTCTTGCCCTGCAAAGGCAGGGCCTCTCTGTCGGCGACCCACGATCGCCGCGTCCTTCTAACGGGGGACGACTCCGGCCGAGTCTACTGAGTTGGTTGCTTGGGGATTGGTTACCTGGGAATTGGTTACTTGGGAGGGTTCCCGATTCCCAATTCCCAATCACCAAGTAAAATAAACCAACCGTTCGGTCGGCGGCTCCGGAGGGATTTTCGGCCCGGTTCCTGCACCCGGCTTCCACCTCGCCCGGGCTCTCTGGAGCGGTACCTCGCGCCTACTCGTCTCCATCTCAGCCTTTGGCCCGATTATGCCACAATCCTGGCGATTTGTCAATCTGCCGGGTCTGAAGTTCGGACTGGCTACCTGACAGTTTTCCAATAGGACGCGGATGGACGCGGACAAGCAGTGTGGCTCATATTCAAAAGCAGTGCACTTTCTCAAGGACACCTTCACCCCTCCCCCTTGCCCCCTCCCCCTTGCCCCCTCCCCGTTGCGGCGTTCGCCGCACGGGGAGGAAAGGGCAAGGACAAGCCTTGCCCTCTTTTCCCCCTTCTCCCCCGCCGCGGCGGGGGAGAAGGGGGCCAGGGGGATGAGGGGGCGTTAGAGGCCAGACCCTGCCTGCACGAGGTCTGGATATGAGCCAAAAGTGTCAGGTGGCTAGAAGTTCGGACTTAAGTTGGGACAGAGTATTCCGGCAAGCCCTTTTGCAGGTCTTTCGGAGTCAAGCCCGCTTTGAAGAGCAATACGCCTGGATTTCAGGCGCTTTTGCCCCACCCCCCGGCCCCTTCCCCGCAGCGGGCGGGCGAGATGCCCGCCCCGAAACCCCGTTCCTTCTCCGTTGTCCGAACTTGTTTCCGAACATCAGGCCGGGTAGGACAACTCCCGCGGAGTTGCCCTGCAAGCCACAAGGGGCCTGTGCAGTAAATCCTTCCGGGGGAGCGGCGCGCCCATAAAGGGGAGAAATGGGGTTTGCGGGGGCGGCTTCGCCGCCCCCGCAAACCCCACACCCCACCCCCTTTCCCATGCAGGGCGAATTGCTGCACAAGCCCGCAATCCCGGCGATTTGTCAATCTGTGCCGGAAAGGGTATACTGTTGGCATCCCGGTCACCCAACTGCCGACTTCCGACTTCCGACTTCCGACTTCCGACTCCCGACTTCCGACTACCGACTATTTTTCAGGAGGCAGAATGGCTCAGGTCTTTGTTTCCGCACATCCTCTGGTTCAGCACAAACTGGCCCTGTTGCGGGATGAACGAACCGATCCCAAGAAGTTTCGCGAACTGGTACGGGAAATCTCCACGCTCCTGGTCTACGAGGCAACCGCTGACCTGCAGACGGAGTCGGTCCTGGTCCAGACCCCGCTGGGGCGCGCTACGGGACGGCGATTGCTGGAGAAAGTCGGCCTGATCCCGATCCTGCGCGCCGGTCTGGTGATGGTGGAGGGCGCCTGGCAGATGCTCCCCGGGGCCGAGGTCTGGCATATCGGCCTCTCGCGGGACGAGCGCACCCTCCAGCCTGTGGAGTACTACTCCCGCCTCCCCGTCAGCCCGACGGTGGACGTCTGCCTGGTGCTGGACCCGATGCTGGCGACAGGCGGCTCCGCGGTGGCGGCGGTGGATATCCTCAAGCGCTGGGGCGCCCGGCGGATCAAGTTCGTCGGCATCATCGCCGCATGGCCCGGGGTGAACCGCTTCACCCAGGCCCATCCCGATGTCCCCGTCTATCTGGCTGCCATAGACGATCAACTGAACGAGGCCGGCTACATCGTCCCCGGACTGGGAGATGCCGGAGACCGGATGTTCGGTACCGGGTGATGAAGTGGGTTGAAGCCTTCATCTTCACAGTTCTTTCACATTTTCTTCAAAAAATCTTCGCTCCCCTGTGGGATGATAACAGGGGGTGAGTTATGCAGACCATTCTGGTAGTGGACGATGAACCGCAGATTCTGCGCCTGGTGCGGGCGTATCTGGAGGAGGCGGGATTTCGTGTAGTCACCGCTTCGGACGGGGAGCAGGCCCTCTACGTGGCCCGGCACGAGCAACCTGACCTGATCGTCCTGGACATCCTGATGCCAAAGATGGACGGGCTGGAGTTCACCCGCCGCATCCGGCGGGAGCGGGACGTCCCCATTATCATGCTCACCGCGCGCGTGGAGGAGATGGACCGGATTGTGGGGCTGGAACTGGGCGCCGACGACTACGTCACCAAGCCCTTCAGCCCGCGGGAACTGGTGGCGCGGGTGCGGGCGGTGCTCCGTCGCACCCAGGCGCCGCCTCCGCCCCCGCCGGTCCTCCACATCGGCCCCATCGTCCTGGACCGTTCCACCCATACGGTGACAGTGTACGGCAAACCGGTGGACCTGACCCCGACGGAGTTCAACCTGCTGGAGACGCTGATGCGCGCGCCGGGGCAGGTCTTCCGCCGTGCCGACCTGCTGGAGGCCGTTCAGGGAGTGGCCTTTGACGGGTACGAGCGGACGATTGACGCGCACATCAAGAATCTGCGCCGGAAGATAGAGCCCGACCCGGGCCGCCCGCAGTTCATCCTTACCGTCTGGGGAGTGGGGTATCGGTTGAATCCGGAGTTGAAAGATGCGTAGTTTGTTCTGGAAGGGGATGCTGGCCTTCCTGGCTGTCATCGTAGTCGCCATCGGCCTGGTCGCGGTCCTGGTCGGCCGAACGACGGAGCAGGAGTTTCGCCGATACACCATGGCCCGCGGCGGGATATGGGAGCGCGTCTCCGTTGCGCTGGCGGAATACTACCTCGTCCACGGTTCGTGGGATGGCCTGCAGGAGATGCTGGCTGTCCTCCCGCGCCCCGGGATGATGCGGCCGGGAATGGGGATGATGGGGCCACCCGATGACCGCTGGCTGGATTTCCGGGTCGTCAATGCCGCCGGACAGATTGTGGGGGATACGCGGGGAAACCCGCGGGGGAAGGCGTCGGGACGGGAACTCCAGTCCGCCATTCAGATACTGGTGAACGGTGAGGTAGTGGGATATGTGGTCCCCGCGGCTTCCCCTGCGGATTCTCTCCTGGATACGGCCCAGATGGCCTTCCTTTCCCGCGTCCGCGTGGTCCTTCTGGTCGCGACGCTGGTTGCCCTGACGGTGGCTCTCATCGTCGGTGGGTTGCTCTTCCGGTCCATCATCCACCCCCTCCAGCAACTCACTGCGGCCAGCCGGGCCATCGCCCGCGGCGACCTCTCCGCCCGCGCGCCGGTCCGCGGGAGCGATGAGGTCGCCCAACTGGCCCGCGCGTTCAACCAGATGGCGGAGAGCCTGGCCCGGGCCGAGGAGGCCCGCCAGAATCAGACGAGGGACCTGGCCCACGAACTCCGTACGCCCCTCACTGTCCTGCAGGGAACGCTGGAGGCAATGCTGGACAGGGTTTACCCGACCGATCCGGAAAACCTGGCGGCGGCACTGGCGCAGGTGGGCACCCTCTCCCGTCTGGTGGAGGACCTGCGGTTGCTATCTCAGGCCGATGCCGGGGAATTGACCCTCTACAAGGCCCCGCTGGACCTGCGGTTTTTTTTGGAGGAGATGGTGGAGGCCCACCGGTCGGCGGCCCAGGAGCGACGGATCGCACTTTCGCTGGAGCGACCGGCGGCCCTCCCGCTGGTCCTGGCCGACCGGGACCGGCTATCTCAGGTGATGGGCAACCTGCTGGCGAACGCGCTGCGCTACACGCCGCCGGAAGGGCAAATCACAATCCGGGTGACCGACCGCGGACAGGAGGTCGTCGTGGCGGTTGCGGACAACGGGTCGGGAGTCCCGCCGGAGGACCTGCCCCATCTCTTTGAGCGTTCCTGGTGGCAGGGGCATCCCCGCGCCCGGGCGGCAGGGGGCAGTGGCCTTGGGCTGAGCATTGCCCGGCACATCGTGGAGGCCCACAAAGGCCGTATCTGGGCCGAACCGACCCCCGGAGGCGGCCTGACCGTCGCGTTTGCCCTCCCCACCGCGGAGATTGCTTAGATTGGCAATGGCAGATTCTAAATTATAATGACAAATTCTGCGTTAAAAGTATAAATGGTATTACCCAATTCGGCTTCCGGACGAAAGAGGTCCTCTGGTGAGCCGAAAGAGATTGGGCCCCACCCTCCTGCCCCCCTCCCCGTTGAGGGCGGACGGATCGTCCGCCCCTACAGCCGCACGGGGAGGGGGGAGAAAAGATGGGGTTTTGCGGGGCGGCGGCGGAGCCGCCGCCCCGCAAAACCCCTCTCTGTCCCCCCTCT
>Ga0209721_1000150_pt1 | contig 70116 bp, 58 predicted proteins | sample TshhotsprinmetaG_FD_184139 | JGI IMG/M metagenome (GOLD analysis project Ga0209721, IMG submission 184139) | Hot spring microbial communities from South Africa to study Microbial Dark Matter (Phase II) - Tshipise hot spring metaG (SPAdes)... | ecosystem: Environmental > Aquatic > Thermal springs...
TAGATCTAATAGAAGATAAAAAACAAGCAGAAGAAGTAAGAAAAACATTAAAGAGTTTCTATTCAGTATTAAAAGGATTAGATAAATATATAAAGTTCGTGATAGTAACAGGGGTTTCAAAATTTGCAAAAGTATCATTGTTTAGTGGATTAAATCAATTAGAAGATATCTCATTAAGCAAAGAATATGGAGACATATGCGGATATACCCAAGACGAATTAAAACATTATTTTAAAGAGTATTTAAAAGATGTAAATATAGAAGAAGTAAGAGAATGGTATATTTCATATAACTCACACATACTGTGTTCGTTATATTTCATATAACTCACGCATACTGCGTTCGTTATAACGGATATAATTTTTTAGGCAATAAAGTATATAATCTATTTGATGTGTTATTATATTTAAAGAAGAAGGAGATAAGAAATTATTGGTATGAAACAGGAAGAACAAAATTTTTATTTAAAATAATAAAACAAAGAAACTTTGATTTACCGTATTTACATAAGAAATTCTACACAAGTGAGATATTAGAAAAGTTTGACATATTATCATATAACTTCGAGAATACATCTCTCGTTATAGAATATATAAGCATAGAAGCATTAATGTTCCAAACAGAATATTTAACCATCAAAGAGGAGTATAAATATGAGAATGAAGAGGTTCTATATTCATTAGATTATCCGAATAAAGAGGTAAGGAAATCATTTAATAGTGAGATATTATTTTATATAACAGGAGATTACCAAATAGATAAAACAACATTAATAAATATAGCATTTAAAAGAGAAGATCTACAAGAGATAAAAAAACAAATAGAGGTATTTATAAATTCAATAAGTTATGAAGTATTAAAAAATGAGTATGTATATTCTGCAGCGATATATGGATTAATATATGCAACGGGATTAAATGTAATAATAGAAGACAACACATCAAAAGGGAGGATAGATTTAACAATAGTAGTAGATAAAAAAGTAGTGTATATATTTCATATAACTTTCGTTATAATAGAGTTTAAGTTGTTAGAAAAAGAAGAGGGAAAAGGTAAAGCTTTAAAACAGATAAAAGAAAAAGAATACTTTAAAAAATATTTAAATTACCAAAAGATATATTTAGTGGGGATAGAATTTGATAAACACAATAAAAATTTACTTAATTTTCAATATGAGATATTAATAGGTTAAGTTTTTTAATTGTTAAACCTTTATAATTTAAAGATAAATCTCTTAGATTTAGAGATAAATCTCTTAGTCTATAGATTTAAATTTTTTGAATTAAGTTTTTTATTTAGGTTTGGGTTTTAAGTTAAAAATTTTCTTTTTGTTTTAGATTTTAAGATTTTATTTTTTTATAGATTTTTCTGTGTAGTAAGATAATCTAAATATTAATTTTAATCTAAATATTAATTTTAAAGCAAAAAAATAATTTATAATTAAAGTCAAAGAATAAAAACATAAAGTATATTAGCTAATTCTGTTTTATATTTTTTTAAAGTATGTAAATATACACATATAAATTTAATATTTCTAAAATTTAAAATATTTAAAAAGGTTTTTTATTGTTTTTAAGTAATATAATAATGGGATTAGTTTTTAAATATACATATAGGGGGTATAGGTATATTTAAATGAAAACAAAAGAAAGCAAAATTAAAAAAAGAAAAACATTAGTTAATAAAGAAATAAATTATTTAGAAAATAAAATGAATAATTTAGAAAGTAAATATACAAGTAATTTAGAAAAAAGTTCTTTAAATGATATAGAAATAAGATTAAAAAAAATAGAGGGACAAATAAAGGGGATTTATAAGATGATAAAAGATAAACGGGATTGTGAAGATATTATTTTACAAATAATAGCAGTAAAATCTGCTCTTAACTCGCTTGCTGTTAAATTATTAGATGAACATATAAAATCTTGTATTGAACCATCTTTTAATGACTACAATATTATGAAAAATTTTATTAATTTAATAGATAAAATATTAAAAAATGTTTAGCTAAAATTTAAATTGATAAGGAGGGAAATTTAATGGATAAAAACAACCAAGAAAATCAAAAAAATAATTTAGAAACTAAAGGAAATAATTTAAAATTGGCGGATTTATTTTTAGCGTCCGTTGGGTTTAGTTTTGGATTCTCTTTTATGTTTTTCTTGATTTCTCTACCATTTCTAGGATTATCTCAAATTGATTTTATTAAAAATTATATTAGAATAATTGGAGGAATAATTTTAATATTTTTTGGATTAGTTTTATTAGATTTTCTGAAAATCCCATTTTTAAGGAAATATTTCAAATTTTTAGATTTTAAAACTAAATCAGAAAATAAAACTAAAAAAGGAGTTATTGGAATTTTAGTTAGTTCTATTATAATTGGGATAAGTTTTTCAAGTGGTTGGGCTCCCTGTGTTGGCCCCGTTATGATTAGCGTATTATCTATTATAGCTAATCAACAAAAATTCTTAGATGGAGTTATTTTAGTAGCTATTATGTCCTTAGGATTAATGTTTGGATTTTTATTAGTTTCTGCTTTGATTTATCTTATTAAAGGAATAATGAATTATTTATCAAAAATTTCTGTTATTATGGAAAAAATATTAGGAGTAATCTTTATATTATTGGGAATTATTTTAATTACATCTAAATTAAATATATTTTTATCCTTAGGATTCGGTAGTGATTTATTGGAAAAATTTAGCTATGATATAAGTAGTTTAAGTTTGTTTAGTATATTTATAGCGTTTTTAGCTGGATTTTTTATATTTTTATCTCCTTGTACTTTACCTCTTGTGGTACCTTATGTTTTCTATATTACCGGCGTCAGCTTAAAAAAGTAACTAAAAAATTAATAAACTATTTAAAATTTATTCGTTTTATTTTCCCATAAAAGGTTTAATTTTTATTTAATAAAAATTATATATTGAAAAGAGAGTATAAAAAATTATAAAATAAATAAATTTTTAAGATAAAAAAGGAGGAGTACAAATGACAACAAAAATAAAAGATATTAACCCCTATGAAATGGCTGTTAAACAATTAGAAGAAGTTGCTAAGTTTATTAACTTAAAAAGTAGTGTATTAGAATACTTGAAGCATCCTAAGAGGGAATTAATTGTTTCAATTCCTGTTAGGATGGATGATGGAAGTGTTAAAGTTTTTACAGGTTATAGAGTTCAACATAATTTTGCTTTAGGACCTACTAAAGGCGGATTTAGATATCATCCTAATGTCAATTTAGATGAAGTAAGAGCTTTAGCAATGTGGATGACTTGGAAATGTGCAGTTATGGATTTACCTTATGGTGGAGCTAAAGGTGGCGTTGCTGTTGATCCTAATAAATTATCTTTGTCAGAATTAGAAAGATTAACTAGAAGATACGCTTTTGAATTAATTCCAATAATAGGGCCAGAAAAAGATATACCCGCACCTGATGTTAATACTAACCCACAAACCATGGCTTGGTTTATGGATACTTATAGTATGGCTGTTGGATATACTTCGCCTGGAGTAGTTACCGGAAAACCTATAGAAGTAGGAGGATCTAAAGGTAGGGTAGAGGCAACTGGAAAAGGGGTTATTTTTGTTTTAACTGAGCTTTTATCTAAATTACAAAAGGATATAAAAAATATGAGAATAGCTATTCAAGGGTTTGGAAATGTTGGTAGTAATGCAGCATTAGAAGCCTATAGATTAGGAGCTAAGATAGTAGCTGTTTCTGATGTTAGCACAGCTTTATATGACCCTAATGGACTTAATATAGAAGAACTAATTACTTTTATTAATACATCTCCAGGAAAACAACTTATTAATTATCCTCATTATTCTAAAATAACTAATAAAGAACTAATGGAGTTAGATGATATTGATGTTTTAATTCCAGCAGCTTTAGAAGGAGTTATAACTGAAGATAACGCTGATTATATTAAAGCAGATATAATAATAGAAGGAGCAAATGGCCCAACAACTCCTGAAGCTGAAAAAATCTTATTATCTAAAAATAAAATTGTAGTACCAGATATATTAGCTAATGCTGGCGGGGTTACTGTATCTTATTTTGAATGGGTTCAAGATCTACAATCATTCTTCTGGGAAGAAGAAGAAGTTAATAAAAAATTAAAGAAATTAATAACTCGTGCTTTTGAAAAAGTTTGGACTTATGCTAATGAACATAATGTATCTTTAAGGTTAGCTGCTTATGCTTATGCTGTATCTAAAGTAGCTAAAGCCTTAGAATTAAGAGGAATTTTCCCATAATATCTATAATTTTATTATTATAAATTATAAAAATAATATTTAATAAGGGGAGGAAAAATATGATAAAAGAATTGGCAAAATCATTAGATAATTTAGGAACAGAAGGGGCTTTTGAAGTCTTAGCTAAAGTTAAAGAATTAGAAAGACAGGGAAAAAAAATTATCCATTTACAAATAGGGGAGCCTGATTTTGATACCCCAGATAATATCAAAGAAGCTGCTTATAAAGCTCTAAAAGAGGGGAAAACCCATTACTCACAACCTCTAGGAATATATGAACTTAGAACTTCTATTGCTAATTACTATAAAAAAATGTATAATGTAGATGTTAATCCTGATAATGTTGTTATAGGTGTTGGAGGAAAATCCCTAATTCTTATATCTATTATGTCAATAATTAATGAAGGGGATGAAGTTATCTGCCCTAATCCAGCATATCCCGCTTATGAATCTGTTCTAAAATTTGTTAAAGCTAATATAAAATATCTTCCACTTAAAGAAGAAAATAATTTTAGCTTTGATTTAGATGAATTGAAATCCTTAATAACTGATAAAACTAAATTAGTTATAATAAATAATCCTCAAAATCCTACAGGTGGAATCATCCCTTATAATGATTTAAAAGAATTAGCTAATTTATCTGAAAAATATGGTTTCATTGTTTTATCTGATGAAATCTATGATAGAATAGTATATGATGAAAAATTTGTTAGTTATTTAAATATAAAGCAAAATGATACTATAATAATAAATGGGTTTTCTAAGACCTATGCTATGACAGGTTGGCGTTTAGGTTGGGCTATTATCCCTAATTATCTATTATCTAATTTCCAAAAGTTAGCTATAAATTTATATTCTTGTCCTCCTACGTTTTCTCAATACGCAGCAATAGAAGCATTAGAAGGACCACAAGACAGCGTTGATGCTATGGTTAATGAATTTAAAAAACGAAGAGATTATATCTTTAATAGAATAAATAATATAAATAAATTATCAATGATTAAACCTAAAGGTGCTTTTTATGCTTTCATTAATATTAAACAAACTAATTTAAAATCTAATGAATTTTTTAATAGACTATTAAATGAATATAATGTAGCAGTGTTAAGTGGTACTGCTTTTGGTAAATATGGAGAAGGATATATTAGGATATCCTATGCTACTTCTTTAGAAAACCTAAAAGAAGGAATTGATAGAATTGAAAAATTTGTTAGTTCTATAACTTAAAAATGGATTTTAAACAAAAATTATTACAAGAACTAAAAATAATTAAAGACTTATTTGATAATAAACAATACGGCTATCTTAATTTTAAAATAAAATTAAATTATAAATATTTAATAAAATTAGCAGAATTTGTAATTAATAAACCCCTAGAAAATAATTATAAAAACCTTATCTTAGAATCTATTGAGAAATTAATATCATATTTTAATAATAAATCTATTGGTTTAAAAACTGATTTTTTAATTCTAAATGAATTAGATAATATCATAAATTTTTTAAAAGATATTTTGGATATAAAAGATATTGTTAATATTGATCTATTAAATGAAATGAGTTTAAGGGATTTAAATAATTTTGTACATTTTAAAATATTTGAGAACTATTATCTACACTTACAGTGTTTATTTAAAGCAGATTTAAATACTTCTATAAAATATTATGAAAAATTAAAAAATTTAATAGATAATCATGCAATAATAGAAGATACAATATTTGAACCTATTTACATTAAAATAGGGACAAAAGAAAATTTCTATATAGGTGGAGATCCTTCTTTATTTATTTATGAACATAAAATGTTGAAAAAAATGTTAAATGATATAGACAAACTAATTGAAACATTAAATACTAACTTTGATTATAAATTATTAATAGATAATTTAGATAGATATTTTTATTTAAAAAACACATGGGAACACCACTCTCTAAGAGAAAAAAATATATTCTATAAATTCTTAGATGATAAAATATCTAATTACTTAAATGATACAGAATTATATAAAATAAAAAATCAATTAATATCTATCTTTTAAGATATATATTTTTTAGTATTTTTTTTAAATTATGAGTAGGGAAATTAAGATTAAATTTATAAAAATAAAATAGGGGAGTATAAAAAATGGATATAAGTGAACTAACTCCTAAACAAAAAACTGCTATATTATTAGCTTCTTTGCCACCAGAAGTTTCTCGTACTATTTTAGAAAAGTTCCCTAAGGAAGAAATAAGAACTATAAACTTGGAAATAGCTAAAGTTAGGAATCTCCCAGATTCTTTAAAACAGCAAGTTATTAAAGAATTCTTAGAAAAAAATAATATAAAGAGTTTAAGTGCCATAGGTAATGTTAAAGCTTTTGAAGAACAAACCTCAAAAGAGGAAACCCCTTCTATTTCTCAAAACTTAGATAAGCTATTAAATAAAAACCCATCTTCCCAAAGTTTTACTCAAGCTCCTACTAATACTTATCCTAATTATGTTAGCTATACTAAATCTAATAAACCTTTAGATTTTTTAGCTGCTATTAATCCTAAAAAAGTTTATTGGGTTCTAAGAAATGAAAGTAATAACGTTATCGCTTTCATATTATACCAATTACCTCCTGCTGTTAGTCAAAGAATACTATCCGTTTTCCCTACCTCTCAACAAGCTGAAATAAATAAACATCTTGTTAATATAAAAAATACTAATCCAAAGGTTCTGGAAGTTGTAGCAAAATTTTTAAAAGAAGAATTAGATGAAGTTAATATAGATTTTCCTGTAATGGATTCAAATACTAACGTATCTACTACAAATGTCAGCCAAGCTTCTACTGCTAACATTGCTAAAACTTCCTCTACTTTAGCTTCTATTACTATATCTAATAGGAAATTCGAATTCTCTGATATCGCTTTCCTTAAAACTCAAGATATGGAACAACTAATGAAATTAACCAACCCTTCCGATTGGATTAGCGCTCTTAAAGGAGTTGATAATGAAGTAGTTGAAAAAATCCTATCTATTATGCCAATAACTCAAGCTAAAATAATTAAAAAAGAATTAGTTAATTCCAGTGCTACTAAAGATGATATCATTAAATCCCAAAGAGATATCCTCTTTAAACTCAAAGGACTTGTAACTATCGGTAAAATTAAATTATAACTATAAATATTTTAAGATTCTTTTGTATTGAAAAATAGAAAATTAAAAGGAGAAAAAAAATGAATAGGATTTTTAAATTGAATTTATTAATAATAATATTTAGTTTAGTTATGTTTATTATTGTTATTTCATGTGGAGGTGGGGGAGGTGGTGGGATAATCCCTATTGGAGGCGGTGGAAGTGGAGGTAGTGGTGGTGGAGGTAGTGGATCTCCTAATATATCCTTTAACAATCAAGGTTATCTTATTGTTCAAACTAAAGCTAATTCTATAAATACTAATACTGTTAATTTTAATTTTCAAACAGTTAATCCTAATGTTTTAGCTAATACTAATGAATTTAATCGAAATATTAATAATAGCTATAGGGAATATAAATGTGGATTTATCCCAAGCACTAAAAACCAAGCTAATCAAAATATATATTACTCTATTACTCCCCCTAATGTTGGTGATTTTCAAAATTTTCCAGTTTATAATTTCGCCGCTACGCTGCCTGTTGAAACTTTTATTAATGCTAAATGTGTTCATGTTAATGATAATCCTAAATACGCTATTTGGGTAGATACTGCTAATACTGGTAATTATAACGAAGAAGATTTATATAATAATAATAGTGCTGGGATTATATCTCATTTTAATAACAATTATAATACCTTAACTGCTAATATAGGAGCATTAAATTTTTATGTAGATATTTTAATAACTGAAAAAATTGATACAACTACTGGTGAGCCTACAACAATAGGATATTTTGCGGGATTTCAAGATCCTCAAAGGGTTAATGTTCATCCTTTTACTTTTAGTTTAAATTATGGTTCTTATAATGAGTTTAATGTAACTTTAGCACATGAATTTGTTCATTTATTAGAATATAATAAAACAACTATAGGGAATCATGAGCGTTGGATAGCAGAAGGATTAGCTACTTATGGAGAGGATTTATGTGGATACTCTGGACAAGTTAGAATTGATTCTATCATATCTTTCTTTAATAATCCTGAAACTACTCCTTTAATAACTTCTGATCCCAGTTTTGCAAATTATGGGAAATCATTTTTATTTATAAAGCAATTAGATCAGAGATTTACTAATGCTTGGAGCAATATGGTTACTTCTAATTTAGATGGTATTAATTTAATAGAAAATATAAATGGAAGTGAAGATTTCTTAACTACAGTAGATAAATTTAATATAGCAGTATTATTAGATACAAATGATAATAACCCTACTTATGATTTTATAGATCTTAATTTAAATAGTGCTACTTTTAACAATGGGATTTATAGGTTTAATGGATGGAATAATGGGACTTTACAAAGTATGGGAGCTGCTTCTACAATGAGTAGATATTCTGCTTATTATTTATATAAGAATGCAGGATTTAATGGGAATATATTAGTTAATAGTGTTAATTTGTTATTTAATGATTTTGTAGATACAGTTGCTGGTCCTTGGAGTATAAAACAAGATGATTTTAACAATAGTTTAAGGTTTATTGTTGTTTATAGGTAATAAAAATTTTTTATAAAATAAAAAATAAAAAAATAAAGAAGGATATAAGGGGTTTAGGTAGAATAGAATAAATAGTAGGGGTGTATAAGTGGTCCAGCGTAGCTCAGGAGGTAGAGCAGGTGCCTGTTAAGCACCGGGTCGCAGGTTCGAGTCCTGCCGCTGGAGTCCCTTTTTTTATTATCCTAAAAATTAGTACTTCCATAAAAGATTAGATTACTTACCTATCCTTGATAAATACAATTTGTAGTATATTTAAAATGAAAGATTTTTTAGAGGATAAAAGCTAATAAATGTAAGCAATTAAAGGTAACAAGATATTTAGTTAAATAAAATTTTTTGAAATTAAATAAAATTTTTAAAAATAGGAAATAAATTTTATAAATCTGAAGTATGTCTGATATTATAAAATTTTTTGAGACTTTTGAGTTTAATATATCAAAGAAAGGGCATATTTTTGTAATTTCAGGGTTTTCTGGGGTAGGTAAAGGGACTATTATTAATAGAATCTTACAAAATAATCCTAATATATACTTTTCTATTTCATATACTACCAGACAAAAAAGACCAACCGAAATTCATGGCAAAGATTATTTTTTTATATCTAAAGAAGAATTCAAAGAAAAAATACTAAATGATGATTTCTTAGAATGGGCTATAGTTAATGAAGAATTCTATGGTACCTCTAAAACCCAAGTATTAGAAAAAATAGAAAATAAAATAGATGTTATATTAGATATAGATGTTAAAGGAGCAATCCAAGTGAAAAGTAAATTACCTAATTTTACTACTTTAATTTATATAATTCCTCCTACTGGCTTGGAATTGCTTAATAGATTAAAAAATAGAAAAACTGAAACTGAAGAACAAATTTTAAAGAGAATAACTACTTCTTTAACTGAAATAAATTATATAAATGCTTATGATTATATTGTAATAAATGATGACTTAGAAGAATGTATAAAACAAGTACAAATAATAATAGAAACTCAAAAACTTAGCTCTAAAGTGAGTACGTTATATATATCAAAAAGGATTTTAAAAGAATAAGGATAAGGGGGTAGAGTTTATATGGATAATTTATTACAGAATATATTATATCCACCATTAGATGTGTTAATAGAGAAAGTACCTTATAATTCTCGATTTGTATTAATAAATGCTGCTGCTAAACGCGCTAAAAATATGATAGAAAAACGTAATATCTTACATTTTAATTATAAATTAGATAAATTTTATGATAGAGCTCTAGAAGAAATTTATCATAATAAGCTCAAAATAAAATTAAATAAAATCGAAAAACAAGATATCCTTAAAATATTAAGTGAAGAATATCTATAATACTTAATAAGAATTATGTTAAACGTTAAAAAGAAATTAATCGGACAAGTATTAATAGAAAATGGATTAATAACTAATGAACAATTAAATGAAGCTTTAAGATATCAAAAAGAAAACCCTACTAAGAGAGTAGGGGAAATATTGGTTGAGTTAGGTTATATTACTTATGAGCAATTAGCTAAAGCGTTAGCTGAATCCCTTAATATCCCGTATATTGATTTGCTTAAAGAAGATATAGATGAAAATTTATTGTTAATGTTTAATTTAGATGTATTAAAAGAGTACAAATTGATTCCTATAAAAAAAGACGAAGCAGGAATAGTTATAGTTGGATTAGTTGATCCCTTAGATAATGAAGCTATTAATATAGCTAGGAGTACTTTAAATATTATTAATATAGAAATAGGGGTTATAGCTTTTGATGCATTTAATAAAGTCTTATCAGATTTTGAAAATAAATTCATAATTAATCAAGCATTAAAAGAAATCAGCATTAAAGCAGAATCTTTTGCAGAAGATATATTTAATTATATTAGTTTAGATGATTTACCTGATAAAGAAGGGGTTATTAAATTAGTTGAAGCTATCTTTAAACAAGCTATAACTAATAGAGCAAGTGATATCCACATTGAACCTCTTCCTTTTAATATTAGAGTTAGGTACAGGATAGATGGGGTTTTACAAAAAGGATTAGAGTTTGGTTATGAAAGCTTTAGTGAAGTAGTTAGCAGAATAAAATTATTGGCTTCGTTAAATATAACTGAGCATAGATTACCACAAGATGGCCATGTTATTATAAAAACTAAAAATGGGGATTTCGATTTAAGAGTATCTGTTTTACCTTCAAGATACGGTGAAAAAGTCGTTATAAGAATCTTAGATAAAAGATCTACTATTTTGTCTTTAGATAAATTAGGGTTTAATAATATTAATTTGGAAAAAGTCTATAAGATAATATCTAATCCATATGGGTTTATATTAGTTAGTGGTCCAACTGGTGGCGGTAAAACTACTACTTTATTCTCTATGCTAAAAGAATTGGATTTAGAATCTAAGAATGTTGTAACTATAGAAGATCCCATAGAATATGAGATCCCTGGGATAACTCAAGTACAAGTTAATGAAAAAATAGGATTAACATTTTATGAAGGATTAAAATATATTTTAAGACAAGATCCTGATGTAATATTAATAGGAGAGATACGGGATAATGAAACCCTACATACTGCTATCCAAGCTTCTTTAACAGGGCATTTAGTATTAGCTACTATTCACGCTAACGACTCCATCTCTACTATCCTTAGAATAAAAGAAATGGTATTAGGGACTACTGTTAAAAATGAGTTCTTATTTTCTTCTTTAGTTGGTATAATTAATCAAAGATTAGTTAGAGTTTTATGTAGTAGTTGTAAAAAGAAAACAAAAATCCATAAAGGGGATTTATTAAATATAGTATCTGTTATAAATGAAGATTATGATTTTATTAATGATGTATATTTAAAATCTTATACTGATAGAGATTTTTTAGAAGTTTATGAAGCTGTAGGTTGTCCTGTTTGTAGTTGGAGCGGATATTTAGGAAGAACTTCTATATCTGAAGTATTGATCTTTGATAATCAAGTAAGAGAATTATTTGAAAATAATTTGCCTTCTTATAAAATTAAAAAAATACTAAGGGAACAAAATAAGCAGTTATTTTTAATAGATGATGCTATCTTTAAAATCCTTTCGGGGATAACTACTTTAGATGAAATTAAAAGAGTTATCTAATTATTATCTATGTTAATTTTATCATTAAATTTATTTGTTCATTAATTTTCTTTAAATTAATTTTCTTTAATTAGTTTTCTTTAATTAGTTTTATATTATTTTTTATAGGTATTAAAGAGGAGTTTAAGTTATTTTGAATAAATTTATAATATAGTATTGGAGGGGTGGCCGAGCGGTCGAAGGCGCTCGACTGGAAATCGAGTGTATCCCCAAAAGGGATACCGCGGGTTCGAATCCCGCCTCCTCCGTATTCCCTCTGTAAATTCTTAATCTTATAATTCATTATAATTTAGCAATTGCTATTCAATTTCTTATTAAATTATGTTTATAACGAATACCCCAGAAAAGAATCTTGAAAAACGTATCAAAGAACTCATAGCTAAAAGCTCTCAATTAAAATTTTTAGTAGGGTTCTTTTATTTTTCAGGATTAAATATATTTTATGAAACTCTTAAAGAATTTTATCAAAATGGAAAGCTTTCACAAGAATTCCTCAAAATTTTAGTTGGCTTAAATGTAGATGTTGGAATATATGGAATATATGAAAACGCTAAAAAACTAAAAAATTTTAATATCAATAATTTAAAGCAGGATTTCTTTAATTCTATTAAGAAAGCTTTTACTTCAACTGAACTTGATAACCAACTAATTTATGAGCAAATAGATTTCTTTAAGGAACTTCTTTTGAAAAAAATCATTGTTATTAGGAAAACTAAGGAACCTAATCATGCTAAATTATATCTTTTTAAAATGGATGAGAATTCAAGGGTTATTTTGCCAGGATTAATTATTACCGGTAGTAGTAATTTAACTAAAGCGGGAATTAGAGAGCAAGATGAGTTTAATGTAGAAATTAAAGATTATGGTTTTAAAGAAGCAGAAGAATATTTTGATAATCTTTGGCAAAAAGCTATAGAATTAAATGAAGATGATATCCAAAAAGTTATTCAGATTTTTGATAAAGAAACTTTTTTTAGAAAGATTACTCCTTTTGAAGCTTATGTTTATTTACTTAAAACTTATTTAGAATTACATCAAGGGAGTTATCAAATAGAAGATTTAAAACTAATTTTAAAAGAAAGGGGATATAAGGCGTTTGATTATCAATTAACAGCAGTTTCCCAAGCGTTAGCCAATTGCGAGGTACATGGAGGTTGTATTTTAGCTGATGTAGTTGGGTTGGGTAAAAGTATTATTGCGTGTTTAACTGCCAAAGCACTTGGAAAGAGGGGGATAGTTATATGTCCTCCGCATCTTATTGGGAATCAGGATAAAACCTCTGGATGGAAAAAATATTTAGAAGATTTTAAACTATGGGATTGGGAGGTATGGTCCTTAGGGAAACTTAAGGAAGCTTTGAATTTTGTTAAGAATCATCCGGAAATAGAGATTATTATAGTAGATGAAGCTCATAGATTCAGAAATCAGAGAACTGAGAGTTATCATTATCTTAGGGAAATATGTAGGGGTAAAACTGTTTTACTTCTTTCAGCTACTCCTTTTAATAATCGTCCTTCTGATATCTTTGCTCTTTTAAAGCTATTTACTATTCCTAAAAGATCTACTATAGTTTATGATCAAAATCTTGAAGATAGGTTTAGAGCTTATGAATCTGAGTTCCAAAAGTTAGCTTATATAAAAAAGCATTGGAATAGTCAAGATTCTACTAAAAGGAGGAGAGCAGTTAGCTATTATAACAGTATTTTTTCTGAAAAAATCTCTCATATTTCATTTAATGATTTAGCTAAAGTAAATGATAGAGCAAAGAAATTAGCTTTAAAAATTAAGGGGATTCTTGAAGTGATTGTTATAAGACGAAACCGCTTAGATCTAAAATATTTTAAAGATTATGAAAATATAGAGTTTTCTGAAATCAAAGATCCTATTGAGGTTTTTTTTGAATTAACTAAAGAGCAATTGGAGTTTTATGATGAAGTCATTAAATCTTTTTATCTTGTTCAAGAAGGTGGAAAATTTAAAGGTGCTGTTTATTTACCTATTTTATATGAAAAGGGTATTAATTTTGATTATTTTAATTCTCAAGAACAAGAAGAATCTCTTAATAAGGATTCTTTTATTTTTTTATATCAGAGGAACCTTTATGATTTAATGAGAAGGTTGCTTGTTAAGCGATTTGAGAGTAGTTTTGGCGCTTTTTATCAAAGCCTAAAAAATTTTATAGAATTCTATAAATTATCTCTCGATTTTGCTAAAAAAACTCAAAAATTTATTCTCGATAAAAAACTTATGGAAGATATCTATAATAAAGATGAAGATTCAATCTTAGAAGAATTACTAAATTATAAAAAAACTTTACAAGAAGAAAAAATTAATTCCCAGTTCTATAAAATTTATGAAATTAATAAATTTAAATTAAAGGAAGAGTTTTTTAATGATATAGAATCAGATATTGCTTTATTTGAGGATTTAATGTCAAAGATGGACTCTCTTTCTTTATTAGAAAATGATTCTAAAGCTAATAAACTTATTGAAGTTGTTAAAAATTTTTTAAAAGATAAGCGGAAGGTAGTAATATTTACTGAGTATAGGGATACGGTTTTTCATTTAAAGAGATTTCTTCAAAAGCATTTTAGTAATAGGGTGCTTGTTGCCGTTGAAAATTTATCTAATAAAACTATTAGAGAAATTTATACTAATTTTGATGCTCAATATTCTGAACAAGAAGATAATTATGATATTCTTCTTACAACTGATAAGCTTTCAGAAGGGTTTAATTTAAATAGAGCAGGTGTTGTTATTAATTACGATATCCCTTGGAATCCTGTTAGAGTTATTCAAAGAGTTGGAAGGATTAATAGGATCGCTAAGAAAGTTTATGATGAAATTTATATTATAAATTTCTTTCCAACTGAGAAAGGTGCAGATCATGTAAGATCTCGAGAAATCGCAGAATCTAAAATGTTTATGATTCATAACGTATTAGGAGAAGATTCTAAAATTTTTAGCCCAGATGAAGAACCTCAACCATCTGAACTATATAAAAGACTTATAACTATCCCCCAAGAAGAAGAAGAAGAAAGCTTCTATACTAAAGTTAAAAAAGAATTCGATTCTATTATCTCTAAAAACCCCAAAGTATTAGAAAATCTTAAAAACCTTCCTGTTAGAATTAAAATCTCTAAGAAAGGTAATGATAATGAGCTTATGGTTTTTATAAAAAAGAATAAAGATCTATTTATTGGTTATCAAAATTATAATAACAAATATCCTGAGAATTTAAATTTTCAACAAGTTTTTGAAAAAATCAAAGCAGACATTACAGATATTAATTTACCTTTGAGTAATCTTTTCTGGAAGAATTATCATCAAATATTAGAAGGAACTTTTTTTGAACAATATCAAACTATCAGAGCATCTAATACTTTATATGAAATTAGTTATAGAACTTTAAAGGGGATTATTCAATTACAACATCAAAAATTAAAACCTTATTATCCTTTTATTTCTAATTTAATGGAAGATATAAGAGAATATCACACAGTTTCCGAGTACCTTTTAGAAGAAATTGCTCAACTTGAAGAAATAATTAATAAAATCAATAATTTAAAAGATAATAATTTTGATAAAATGTTATTAAAAATTATAGAAAAGCTTGAAGCTATAAAAAATGAAATAGGAGAAGATTTTATCTTAAAAATCCAAAGATATCTTAAAGAACATCATGAAGAAATTATTATCGCTATAGAAAACTTAAAAATATAATGATATAACTAATTAATTATATAATCGATAATGGGGGTAAGTTATTATGTATGGATATGAAGTATATAAACCTAAAATAATTAATGAAAGAATTTATAAATATTTAGAGGAGCTTATTAATGATTTTTCTTTAGAAACTTTACAAAGTATTTTTTCTGATTTTAAGTTCAAAAATTTAAATCATGATATTTTAGATAATAGATTATTTAGTTTTGAAAATGATAGATTTGTTGAAATTAAGGAGTTTTTAAAAGTTAACCTTATAGATGATAATGTTTTAAAGTGTTATGCTGTAAGGGTTAATGATGTATTATCTGATAGATCAAGTAAAAAGAATCAATTTGAATTAGCTAAAAAAATTTTAAGGAACGATATAGGTTTAGATGCTGGGATATTTGTATTTTATGATGATAATAAAAATTTTAGGCTCTCTTTAGTTTATAAAGTTTATCTACCTAGTAAAACTAATTTTAGTCATTTTAAAAGATATACTTATTTTGTAGAAAACAAAAAACCTTACAGAACTTTTTTAAAATCTATATCTGAAGGAGATTTTTCTACGCTTCCTTCTATAATTAATTCCTTCTCTGTTATCCCACTTACTAAAGAATTCTTTATTGAAATCCAAAATTGGTATGCTTGGGCTTTAAAGTTATCTCATACTGGAGAAGTTTATTTCCCGGGGGGTAATATTGAAGAGAACTTGATAAGATTAATAACAAGGCTTATTTTTGTTTGGTTTTTAAAACAAAAAGGACTTATCCCTGAAAAAATTTTTGATGAAAATGAGTTATTTAATATAGTTAAAAATTTTAAAACTGGGGATTCTTATTATAATGTTATTTTACAAAATTTATTTTTTGCTACTTTAAATACTTATGCTAAGGATAGGGGGTTCGCTAAAGACGGAGATTTTATTTATCAAAGAACTGATTTTGGGGTTAAAACACTTTTTAGGTATAAAGATAAGATTTTAATTACTGAAGAAGATTTTATTAAGATTTTTGATGAGGTCCCTTTTGTTAATGGTGGTCTTTTTGAATGCTTAGATGATGATTCCTATTATATAGATGGTTTTAGTAGAAATGAAAATAAAAGAGCTAAACTACCTGATTTCTTATTTTTTTCAAATGAAAAAAAAGAAGATCTTAGTTTTTTTTATGGAGAAAAAAAAGAGGTTAATGTTAGGGGGATTATTAATATATTAAAGGATTATAATTTTACAGCGGATGAGTCATCTCCTATTGATATAGAGGTTTCGCTTGATCCAGAGTTATTAGGTCATATTTTTGAAAACCTTTTGGCTTCTTATAACCCTGAAACTCGAACAACTGCTAGGAAAGCTACAGGCTCTTATTATACCCCTAAAGAGATCGTAGATTTTATGGTAGAAGAATCATTATTTCAATATTTTAAAACTAAGACTTCTATTGATGATAAGAAACTTAGAAATATTATTAGTTATCAGGAGAATGAATTAGATCTTAAGCTTAATGAGAATGAGCGTCAGGATTTAATAAGAGCTATAGATAGCTTAAAAGTGATTGATTTAGCGGTGGGTTCTGGGGCATTTCCTATGGGGATCCTTCAAAAATTAGTTTATATCCTTAATAAAATAGATCCAGAAAATAAATATTGGTATGAATTACAATATAATAAAGCTATAAATGAACTGGAACAGGTATTAAAAATATCAGATCAAGAAGAAAAGATAAGCTTATTAAGAGAATTAAATGAAAATTTTGATGATTCTTTTAATTATCCGGATTATTCTAGGAAGTTGTATATAATAGAGAATTCTATTTATGGGGTTGATATTCAGAATATAGCTATTCAGATAGCTAAATTGCGTTTCTTTTTAAGTCTTATAATAGACCAAAAAGTAGATAGGAGTAAAGAGAATTTTGGGATAAAAGCTCTTCCTCATTTAGAAACAAAATTTATTACAGCTAATAGCTTAGTAGCTTTAGAAAAACCGCAATTACTTTTATCAACTGAAAAACTTAAGAATCTTAAAAAAGAATTAAAAAATATTTATAAAAAGTTTTTTAGGATAAAGACTCGTAAAGAGAAATTAAGATTAAAAGAGAAAACTCAAAACATAAAAAATGAAATAAAAGAAGAATTAAAGAAAAATAGTTTCCCTGATATAACAATACAAAAGATAGTGGATTTTGATATTTTTTCACAATTAAAGGGGAATGATTTTTTTGATAGTGAATGGATGTTTGGAGTGGATGATGGTTTTGATATAGTTATCGGGAATCCTCCGTATATAAGGCAAGAGAAAATTAAAGAATTTAAACCTATATTAAAGGATCAAGGCTATAAAGTTTTTGATTCAACTGCTGATATTTATGTTTATTTTTATGAAAGGGGTTATAAGCTTTTAAAGGAGGAAGGTGTTCTTTGTTATATTTCAAGTAATAAATGGATGAGAGCTAAGTATGGGAAAAATTTAAGAAGTTTTTTAAAGAAAAATACTTTTTTAATAACTTTAGTAGATTTTGGGGGGTATAGGGTTTTTGAGCAAACTGTAGATACTTGTATAGTATTATTTAAAAAATTGAAAAGTCAGGAATTGTTAGAAGGTTGGAAATTCAGTTATTGTATAGTTCCTTCTGATTGTAGTGAAATTATAGAGTATATAAGATCTAATTATAGGTTTATGGAGCAGAATAAGCTTTCTGATGATGCTTGGACACTTGCTGATGATAAGGAATTGGTTTTAAAAGAAAAGATAGAAAGGGTAGGGAAACCTTTAAAAGAGTGGGATGTAAAAATTTATCGTGGGGTTTTAACGGGTTTTAATGAAGCTTTTATAATAGATACACAAACAAGAAACAGAATTTTAGCAAACTGTAGAACAGAGGATGAAAGAAAAAGAACAGAAGAGATAATAAAGCCAGTTTTAAGGGGAAGAGATATTCACAAATGGAGATATAAATGGGAAGGATTTTGGATTATAAAAATTGAAGCAGGTTGGACGAATAAGCATTGTAAAAAAGAAAATCCAGAAGAATTTTTTAAAAATATTTTTTCTTCGTTATATAATTACTTTTTGCAATTCAAAGATTATAAAGGTAAAGGCAAAGGATTACTTAATAGGGATGATCAAGGCGATTATTGGTGGGAACTTCGACATTGTGATTATTACTCTGAATTTGAAAAAGAGAAGATAGTTTGGCAGAGAGTTACAAAAAATTTTTCTTTTTGCTTTGTTCCAAAAGGATTATATACTCTTGATAGTATAGCTTTTATGACAGGAGAAAATTTAAGGTTTATATTAGGGATTTTAAATTCAAAAGTTATTGATTTTTATGTAAAAACTTATGTTCATCAACTTTCCGATACTGGTTTTCTTTTATCTAATCAATATGTAGAGAGAATTCCGATTCCTATTATCACACTAGAAAACGAGGAGATAGCTAAAAGAATAGAGATATTAGTTAATAAGATTATTGATATAACTAGTTGTAAAGATTATGAGAGTGATTTAAATAAGCAATCTGAGGTTAAAACCCTTGAAAATGAAATAAACGCACTCGTTTATAAACTATATAACCTAACAACCGAAGAAATTCAAATAATTGAAAAAAATTATAACTAAATTCAGTAGAATTATTAAAGAATATTAAGAATAATTTGGATAAATAAATAATGAGCAATGATAAATTAATGAATTATAAATTAAGGAAAAACAATAAATTAAGCAATAATAAATTAAGGAGAAAACTATGCCTAAAAAGTCATTTAAAGTTGAGATAAATCCTGAGGTTATAAAGTATTTAAGAGAAACTTCAGGATGGAGTATTGAAGAAATAGCTAAAAAACTTAAAATCTCAATAGAAAATTATAAAGAAATAGAAGCTGGTAGAGAATTCCTAACTTTCCAACAAATTAAACAACTTTCTAAACTATTTCAACGACCAACATCGGCTTTTTTCCTTCCACAAGCCCCAAAAGAACTCCCAATTTCTTCTGCGTTTAGAGTATTACCTAAAACTGAAAAACGAATCTCTAAAGAGCTACTACTTGCAATAAGAAAAGCACAATATTACCAATCTATTGTAAATGAGATAATTTTAGACTTAAATATTAGCTTTACTCCTAAAATAGAAAAAACTAAACTTGAAGATAATCCAATAGAAGTTGCTATCAAAGAACGTAATGAATCAAGAATTCCTATCGAAAAACAATATAAATTTAAAGATGCTTATGAAGCTTTTAATACTTGGAGAAAATTTATTGAATAAAAAAATATTTTAGTATTTCAATTCAAATTTCCATTAGAAGATGCAAGATGCTTTTCATTAATGGATACCTTACTCTATGTGATAGTAATAAACTCGCAAGATAATATCCTTGCCAGAATATTTACCTTATTCCATGAATATGCTCATCTAATTTTAGGGATCCCTGAAATATATATTCAAGATTCAGATACTTCTAAAGAAATAGAAAAATGGTGTGATACTTTCGCATCTGAATTCCTAATCCCTACAAAAGAACTTGAAAAAAATGAGCTCTTTGAATTATTAGTTAAAACAGAAAAAGTAATGCCAAAAATAATAGAAAATTTATCACGAGAATTTAAAGTAAGCAAAAAAGCTATCCTTACAAAATTAATGCTATTAAATGTCCTAAGCTATGAAGATTATGAAGAACAAAAAGCAAAAATTGAATCTAAAATTGAATCTAAAAAAAATCAAGGGAAATCTATTATAACTCCAGCAAAAAAATGTGTTCAAGAAAAAGGAGAAAAATTTATCTTAACTGTTTTAGAAAGTAAAGAAAAAGGCCTTATTACTACCCAAGATTTACTTGAATTTTTATCTATTAATTATCAAAATCTGGATAAATTAGAAAAATTATTATCTAAAAGATGAAATATATATACATAATAGATACAAGCTCTTTAATAGAAATGAAAGATAAATATCCTGAAATTATTTTTCCAAGTATTTGGAAGAAAATGGAAGAGCTTTTTGAACAAGAAAGATTAATAGCTCCTGAAGAAGTAAAATATGAATTAATGGATAAAGAACTAAAAAAATGGATAGAAAACAAAAAAGAAATGTTTATAAAAGCTGATAAAGATCAAACTGAAAAACAAAAAGAAATTATAGAAAAATTTCCATTCTTAGCTAAGGAAGGAAAAACATCCAATAAATTGGATTATAGCACTTGCATTAACTAAAAGACATGAACAAACTAAAAAGAGTAGGTTATCTCCATCGTTATTTTCATCAAAAAAATACCTATATACAATTCTTACGGAAGAATCAAAAACTAAGCAACAAAGAATACCTTATGTTTCTAAACAATATAATCTTGATTGTATTAACTTGAAAGAATTATTTCAAAGAGAAAAATGGAAATTTTAATAATTTTTTACAAAATATTATACAAAATTTAAAACTGAATACAAACTCTTTTTTTATCAGGTTTAGAAGTTTTTGGTTTTTAAGAATTCTATATTCTTTAATTTTATTTTAACTTTCTTTAATAATTCTTCAGAAAAGTTTAAATTATCATACATTATGTGTTCTATGTTAAACCCTATATCCAAATTATATTTCCTAAAAATAAATATTATCTCACTTAACTCTACTATCAGATTATCGATAATTTTATTAAAGAAAATTCTTAAATCATTATCATTAGTTATATTACTAATATTTAATAAAATATCTTCAGGAAAATAAACTTCTAAGAATTTCATAAAATTAAATTCCTTAAATGAATTAATAGTAGCTAAAGATAAATATATTTTTAAATTAAATAAATTAGAGACACTATTGTTTTTAAGATCATTTAATAAATTATAAAAATTTTGTTTATCAAAAATAATCTGAGATATAAAGAACTCAATATTAGTTTGTTTTTTTTGAATTATTTTTAGATACTCATTTTTCCTATGGAAGATAGTTATGCCCCCTAAGATTAGGTTATCTTTATATATTTTCTTAAGTAATTCAGAAGCTTGTAAAACTTCATATCCTATATACTCTCTATCGCTTCTATCTTTACCTACCAATACTATCTTATTTATCCCATTTATAACTAAATTCTCACAATATTTTAAAAAATAATCTTTTTCTTTTATAGGAACTACCACATTAATAATAAAATCCAATTTTCTTTTATAATTTTGATAATAATAACTATTTAGATAATTAGCAAATTCTAATGGTGGGACTTTTTTTAAATAAGCAATATTCCTATTAGAATTCCTATTTTCTATAACTACTTCCGGAACATTTATAACATTGATATTGTTTTTATAAATAATTTCTGCTACTTTTTTTATGAAATTTTCTTTTTTATAATCATCCCATTTTATAGGGTATGGGATTACTTCAAATAGAATATTTTCATTTAATAATTTATTCATTTTGTTGCTCATAGATAAAAATATAAGGAGTATTTCTATAAAGTTCATTATAATCTAAACCATATCCAACTACAAATTCTGGGGGAATCTCAAAACCCTTGTAATCTACTTTTACTTTAACTAATCTCTTAGAAGGTTTATCTAATAAGGAACATATTTTTAAAATCCTAGGCTCCCTATCTTTTAGGAATTCTATTATTTTTTTTAAGGTTAGCCCTGTATCTACTATATCCTCCACTATAAAAACTATCTTATCTTTTATATCAATTTCTATGTCTTTTAATATTTTTACATTATATGTTGTTGTATCCCCTGAATAACTTGATACCTTTAAATAATCTACTATTATCTCTGATTTAATATTTTTAATAAGATCTGAAAAAAAGAATATACTACCTGTTAAAACAGATATAAAAACTGGGATATCATTTTCATTTCTTTTATTTTTTATTAAAAAATCATCTATAGATTTAGCTAATTCCTTTATTTTAGATTGTATTTGATTTTCAGTTAATAAAATCTTCATAGGTTTAATAAAGTTAATTATCTTGAACTAATTGATTAAATTCTTCTTCATTAATTGTTTCTTGTTGTAGTAGAGTTTCAGCAACTTTTATCAATTTATCTTTGTATTTATTTATTAATTCAATTACTTCATTATATGCTTGGTTAATAATTTTAGATACTTCTAAATCGATTAATCTAGCGGTTCCTTCACTATATTTTTTTTCTTTAACTAAATCTCTTCCTAAGAATACTTCTTTAGATGCTTCGAAAGATACTAATCCCAAGCTAGACATCCCAAATTGAGTTACCATACTTCTAGCTATTTTAGTAGCTCTTTCTAAGTCGTTTTCTGCACCTGTGGTACAGATATTTAATATAACTTCTTCAGCAGCACGACCACCAAGTAATACTTTTATCTGAGATAACAGTTCTTCTTTTTTGTAATTATATTTATCTTTTTCAGGTGCTTGCCAGGTTTGCCCTAAACTTGGCCCCCTAGGTACTATTGAAATCTTTTTAACAGGATCAGTATAAGGAGTAAATTTAGCGACAATAGCGTGTCCTGCTTCATGGTATGCTGTTATTTTTCTTTCTTCTTCTGTCATAACTAAACTCTTCCTTGCAGGTCCCATTAATACTTTTTCTATTGCTTCCTCACAATCTTCTAATTCTATATATTTTTTCCCTTTTCTTACAGCAATTAAAGATGCTTCATTTAACATATTTTCTAAATCGGCACCTGTAAATCCTGGAGTTCTTTTAGCTAATTCTTTTAAATCTAAATTAGGATCTATTTTTTTATTTTTAGCATGAATTTTTAAGATTTCTTCCCTACCTTTAACATCAGGTACCCCAACAAAAATCTGCCTATCAAATCTCCCGGGTCTTTGTAATGCAGGATCTAATATATCGGGTCTATTAGTTGCAGCTATAACTATTATACCGGAATTAATTTCAAAGCCATCCATTTCAACGAGTAGTTGATTTAAGGTTTGCTCTCTTTCATCATGGCCTCCTCCTAATCCTGCGCCTCTATGTCTTCCTACAGCATCTATTTCGTCAATAAAAACGATACATGGTGCATTTCTTTTAGCTTGTTCAAATAGATCTCTAACTCTTGCAGCTCCTACTCCTACAAACATTTCTACAAATTCAGAACCACTGACATATAAAAAAGGAACCCCAGCTTCTCCTGCTATAGCTCTACCTAATAAAGTCTTTCCTGTACCTGGGGGACCTACTAATAAAACTCCCTTAGGGATCCTTGCTCCCATTTCTATAAATTTTTGCCTGTTTTTTAAGAATTCTACTATTTCCTTTAGTTCTTCTTTAACTTCATCTATTCCTGCTACATCATTAAAAGTAACTTTTGGCATATCTTGACTAAACATTTTTGCACGACTTTTAGTAAAATTAAATGCCTGACTATTCCCACTTTGAGCTTGCCTTATAAAGGCTAATATTAAAAATATAAATAACAAAATAGGAACTAAATTAAGGATCCAAAACCAGATAGTTGCATCACCTGATGGCGTATATTTAAAATTTATATTCTTATCTTTTAATGTTTTAATTAATTCAAAATCCTGTGGATAATATGCTTTTATTTTATAATATTTTATATCATAAGGTTTATATAATTCTACAGTTATTTCATTATCTTTAAGTTCAGCTTTTTTTACATTATTTAATTCTATTTGTTTCCAAACTTCATAATAAGTAGTTTCTTTTATGTTTAGGGAATTTTCTGTTACTTTAATAGCTAAGTAAGAGGCAACTAATATTATAAAAACCCATATAAGCAAAGTTCTCATAAAATTCTCCCTTTCCCTTTATTATTTTTATATTCAATATTTTTAAGCTTTATCCTCTAAGAATACCAAAATACTTACAAATGAAATAAAATACATATCTAATAAAATAATAGGTAATGAAATAAAAAGTAATCCTATTCCTGTTAGTATAAGTAAAACCTGAAGTATTGGGATTATTAGATAGTATATCATTGAAAAAATAAAAACAGAAAATAATAGTTTAACTCTCTTTTTTCTTAAGAAAGTATTTAAAAAATTAGATAACTCTTTAAAATCAGTATCTTTTTTGTTTATTATATTTTTTGTATAGAATACAATTGTTAATATTTTTAATAAATTATTATAAACCAAAAACAAAAGCATAACAAAAAAAAATAGATAAAAAATTATAAGAGCTCCACAAAACCCCCAAACAAAATAATCATAATTATCTATTGATATTTTTATTAAGTTTTCTATAATTAAAAACAATAATGTAGTTATTAAAAGATAAACTAAAAAATATTTTAAATTAATTCTAAAAGATAAATAAGAAATTTTAAAGCCAGTAGAAAGAAGTTTTTTAAAATTAGCAAAATTTATTATATTAAAATTTATTAACGGTTTATTTATTAATTTTATTTCATTTTTAGTTATATTATTTTTGGTTAAAATAGTAAAAATTTTTTCTGAAAATTTGTAAAGAATTGCGTTATATAACAAAGCCAAAATATATAAAACACCTCCTAAAATTAATAATATTAATAAAAAAAATATTAATTGATTAAGGAATGCTCCTATAGTTATATATTTATAAACCCAAAAAGTTAAATACCCACCTATAATCAAAAATAATATAACATTGAAAGTATTTAAACTAAATAAAAAATTAATTAGTATTATTTCTTTTAAATTTTGACTAATTACAATATTAGATATATAAAAAAAGTTTGTAATATTTTCAGAATCTATTTCTATTAATTGATTTTTTTCATTATTTTGGATTTTTTCTTTGGTATCTTTTTGAATTTCTTCTTTAGTTTTATTTTCTAATTCTTTTATATCAAATTTTTTTAAATTCGTTATAACATTTCCACAATTATTACATATAATGTTTTTATTTTCAATTTGGTTTTCAGATTGATTTTCCAGCTGGATAACATTATTACATTTATTACATATAATTACAGCATTGTTTAAACTGTTATTATTTATATTATTATTTATATTATTATTTTTAGGATTATTATTTTCAGTATTCATAATTTATATTTACATTTAATTTATTTAGTTAGTATATTTATCTATTTGGTATAATTGGAGTAAATGGTTTAGATTGATCTATTCCTATGTTTATACCAATTACTGGGATAGCTTTTAAGTAAGCATATACATATAATTGTTTTAATGTACTTCTATATACTAAATAGCTACCCCAACAATGATTATCCTTTATTAAAACTATATCTATATAATCTATTTTGTTAGTAAATGAATTATAATTAAACCAAAGATTTAATTGAAGATCTTTCCTTAGTAAATAAGAAAGAGATATACTTACATTAGAAAATTGATTCCTATTAAAATCATAGGAAGTATTTACTAGTAAATAAGTCTTAGGATTCGTATATTTTAAAGTAATGCTTAATGGACTAATCCTACCTATATTTAAATTATAATTACTTGATAAATATAATTCATATGTATTTATTTTAAATAATTTTAAATTAAAATTAAGGTTTTGATATTTACCAGTGAAATCTGCAAATATCGGTGCGAAACCTTTACCATATAAATATGAATAATTTATATTTAAATTTAAATATTTCTTATTTAATGAAAAATTAGAGATAAATGAATTAACATAATTAGCATGATTATTCCTATCAAAATAATAATTCCCTGTATTATAAAAATTTTGTTTGAAATATCCATTACTTACCCAAGTTATATCATCTTTATTTATATGTGATAAATTATAATTAAAATAAAATTGGTATTTAGTAGTTATTCTATTAAATTGAGGTTCATTATATTTTCCAAAGAATAGCATTGGACTTATATAAATATCTCTAAATAAACTAAAACCCTTATAATATATCGGTTTATTTAGTTTTAATGTTAATTCTGGAATTTTATTTACACCAAAAAATGAGGTATTATTCCTTGTATTATCTATTAATAAACTTAAAGTATATAAATTATTAAAAAGATTGTAATTTAGATTTAGTTTAAAATTTTCGTTTAATGTTGCATTTGAAATATAATTATTTTCTACACGCTGGTAATTTAAGTTAAAATTAATATTTTTGGATGAATGGCTAGCTGTTATATTTTGGCTAACACCTTTAAATAACCCTGAAGTAGATGAAGTATTATTATTATAAGTTATATTTGTATTTAAAATATTAGTATTAAAACCATAAGATATATTCTCATTTAATGGGGTAGTAAAGTTCCTAAAGTTAGATTGATTTGATACATAAGTTGCATAAAAATTAAAATATCTTATTAACCTGCTGTTTATTTGCCAATTGAGATTTAAATTATTATTTATGTTTCTAAATGAAGTACCTAAGTTGTTGTTGTTATTGAAAAAAAAATAATTTCTCATTGAAATATTTATGGATTTTAAATTAAAATTAGAGTTATTATTTATTCCATAATATAGTCCAGTATTTTGGCCATATTTAGTTAAGATCTTTCCGTAATTATTTCTATTAAAATAATAATCAAAATCTTTAGTAGCAAAAAAACCGTCTATGTTATTATACCCAAATTTTGGGAATACGCTGTTATCTGTTTGTTCAAAAAACTGTTGTCTCCTTTTTTTCCTTAATGGAATAACTAGTTTCTTATATCCAAAGAGTTGTTTATTATAAAAATAAATTTTGTTTTTATTTAATATCATTTTATCTTCTGGATATACTTCTATTTTTTCTGAAGTAATATCATAATGCTTACAATTGAAATCATCATATGAACATAAATTACATGTAGATATTTTAGCATTTAGGATTGTATAATAATTATTTTCTAAGTAAAGCTCTTTATAAGTAAAATATAGCTTATCTTGCAAGCTAATACTAGAATCCTGATATTTTTCTAGATACCCTTTACCTCTTTTAGCTATTATCTTTTTTACATTGTTATCATCATATTCTATTATTACATCATCACTAATAAATTCATCTAATCTTTTTAAATTTTTTATAAAAATATTATTATAAAGAAATATTTTTTTTGATTTTTTATCTATTTTTATTTTGTTAGCTTTAATATAGTAATCATTTGTATAAATTTCTGTAAAATTATGTATTTCAGTATATTCTGGAGTATCTATTAAGTAAGGAGTATAAATTATAAAACTGCTAAAATTAATGTAATTTCTGTCTTGTGCTTTTATGTTTTTTTTAAATAATACCAAAGACCATAAAAATATCAAAAAACATATTACCCAAATTCTTTTGAAAAAAATAAAATTCATCATGTATTTTTATTTTATCTAAATTTTCAAATTTAATAGTAACTGATAAATATTATTTTCTTTTTCTTTTATATATATGCTTTTCAAATTTATTGGTTTAAAATCTTTATTTACAAATGTATGTACTGTTATACCTTCTGATATTATGTTTTGTAATATTAAAGTTTTATAATTAACTTTTAGGTAATTGTAGTACCAAGGATTTTTTGCTAATAAACTTTTATTATTTCCTATAAAGCTAAAGAAATCATTTAATTCTTTTATATCTATATCTTTTATAGTAAAATATCTAAAGTATATTTTATTTAAATCAATTTCATCTATAAAGCAGGATATATAAAAAATATCTTCAAATTCTAATTTTTTTATATATTTTGAGCTACTTTCTAATAACGGACTGTAGATTTTATAATCATTTTCTAAAACACTGTATGGTAGTATGTTTTTAGAAAAATAAAAGCATCTTGCTAATTCGTAATATCTATAATAATTGGAATGATGAACTACCTCCATTTTATCTACTTCATAATACCTTACATACTCTCTTATAACTACTACCTTAGAATTCAAAAAATCAATTATTCCTTCCATATTATTTTATTTTTATTATATTTTATGATTACCTTCATAAATCATTATTTTTTTATTAAATGATTATATTTTTTTATATTTTTAAGGTTTTTTTATATTTTATGTATAATATATAAATAGGGAAGCTTAAAACGAGGTGAATTAAAATGAAAATTACAAAAAATCAAATCTCATTTAAAAATCTATCTAATTTCTTCTTTAAATTTTGCTTTAAATTTTATAAGTTTTATTTATCTTTTGCTTCCTTATTTTTTATAGTTTTTATTTTTAATATCTATATAGGTATTTTAGCGAATGCTTTAGGGGAGATAAGGGGAACTATTATGTTAGATTATTCTGTTTCTCCAGGTATTGGTAGTGGGACAGCGCCTGGGTTAGGGGTTAGTGTTTATTTAGAACCAATTCCTCCTACTCCTGGATTACCTCAACAAACTCTTACCAACTCTTCTGCCTCTTTTGCTTTTATTAATTTAGTTCCTGGAAAATATAAATTAACTATTTCTAAACCTCAATTTAGAACCCAAATCTTAGAAATAGATATTAATCCTGGCGATATAAAGATAGTAAATGTAGTTTTAAATCCTGAAAAAAGAAGAGATTTAGATTCAACTACTGTTGGCTTAAATTATGATCCGAATTATGATAAAGTATATATAGCAGTTCCTTCGGATTATGATACTCCTGGGGGAATCCCATCAAGTGCTGGCCCTGAAGATATGCAAGATTTAGCTGCTATTCAATATGGTGCTAACCCCTTAGAATATGCTGATAGAAAATATTTTACAATGTATGGACAAGATGGGGTATTTATGGGAAACGCTATTAACGGTTTAGCTATTATGAGTACTCAAACAGATGGTAAAATAAAAGCAAATGTTAATATTGGTTCTCGGGTTCATTTATTATCTTTTAATAAAAATTATTCTAAATTATATGCACTAGATTTTAGCGCTAATTTTTATGTAATTTCTCCTAATAATAATAAAGTTATGAATAAATTTTCATTATCTACTGGGAACTTACCATCTGATATTGTTGTTGGTGATAATTTTGTTTATGTATCTTTAATGGGACCTGAACCTAAAATCATTATGTTAGACGCTAATAAAGACTTCCCAGTTAATGCTATAATTTTAACTAAAAATCCTAAGTTATCTAAAATTGCTTTTTCTTCTACAGGAATGCTTCAGCCACAAGGGTTAGCATTATCTTATGATCAATCTAAGTTATTTGCTACTTTCGGAGATTCTAATACAGGATACCTTTTAATTCTAAATGCAAGGACTCTAGAAGTAGAAAGCTATATAAAAGTAGGTGCAATGCCTTTAGGAGTCGCTACCCCTGATGGAAGAAGAATATATGTAGCAAATTACAATGATAATACTGTTTCTTTAATTGATGCTAAAAATAATGTAGAAGTAGGTAGATTTAAAACTGGGTATAAGCCTTGTAAAATTTTAATTCATCCTTCGTTAAGGTATGTATATGTATCTAACGAAGGGTCTAATTATATAAGTGTTATTGATGTATTAGCAAGTAAAATACTAGTTAATATTCAAGTTAAGGATGGGCCTACGTATATGGGGATTGATCCACAAGGAAGTAAGTTATATGTTTCATGTAAAGGTAGTAAGACAGTTTGTGTAGTTGATTTAAATAAAAATAGTATGGTAGCAGAGAGTGTTCCCGCTTTATACGCTACCCCTTCCGCTATCGCAGTTAAAAAATAATTTTTATACACGCTTTTTAATAAAACAAAAAACAATAAATTAAATTTGATAAAAAAGATAATTCAAAAAGAAAAAAAACAAACTCAAAATATGCAAAATAAAAAAATAACTCAAAAAAAAGAATAAATTATTCTTGAAGAAATAACCTATGCTAAAAAACTAATTCAAAATCAGGACTTTCATAAAATATGCTCCTTAAATAATAATCTATATATTGATACATTTTTTAAAGTATAATTTTAAAGTATATTTATTTTTTCAATAAGAAAATAATATAACTCTAATGTTAAGGAATAACTCCAAGGAAAGAAATTAATCCCCGGACAAAAGCAACTAAATCTAACAGAAAAAGAAAAACCATAAAAGAAAGAATCAACTCAAATGCCAAAAAATAAGTCAAAAACAAAAAAAATATATTAATAAAATTGTTCATTTTTAAATTATTTTATATTGATTTTTCCCAATAAAATAAAAAATTTTTAATAATAAAAAAAAGAGGATTTTTTTTTTTTTTTTTTTTTGAATAATATTATTAATAAGTTAAGGAGGTGAAAATGAATGTTAAAAATAATATCAAAACTAAATATAACAGTATTAGTTTTTATATTATTTTCAATAATAATAAGCATGATATCGTGTAATACTTCTTGTGATAATAAGTTTAGTAATTTATTAGGAAGTTCTTCAATAGGTGGAGGTAGTGGTGGTAGCGGAGGAGGAGGCGGAGGTAGTGGTGGTAACATTACAGGAAAAGTGTCAAATACTTTTGGAGCTCCATTAAGTAGGGATATAGACAACGATGGGGATAACGATGCCGCCGCTGTCTTTAATAACATCGCTGGCGGGAATGGTAGTGATTCAGGAATATCTTTGTATGTAGATAGCAGTGGTAAAGTTTATGTCACCGGGTATAGCTGGAATGGTAGTAATGATGATATGTATGTAATAAGGCTAAACAGTGATGGGAGTATGGATAATACATTTGGAACTAATGGGATGGTAGTTGTTAATAACATCGCTGGCGGGAATGGTTGGGATTCTGGAAATTCCATATATGTAGATAGCAATGGTAAAGTTTATGTCACCGGTTATAGCTGGAATGGTAGTAATGATGATATATATGTAATACAGATAGAGTAGGGTTAGAGAAATTGAAAATAAAGTAAAAAATAAGGGGGCTTTTTGCTCCCTTTTTTATTTATCCATTTAAACTAAAAATTTTTAGAGTTATTTTTTTATTTAGAATTTCTTTCTTTGTTTAAGATTAATTTTTTATTTTGAATGAATTTTTTTAGAATTAGATTTTCATATTGAATAAATTCTTAAAAAATAACAGGATTATATTTAAAATTAATTTAAATATTAATTAGACAATGTTTATTTAAAAAGGGGTGCTTTTTATGAAAAAATTACCAATAGGGATAAGTGATTTTAAGAATATAATAACGGGAAATTATGTATATGTTGATAAAACAAAGTACATATATGAGTTGTTAAGTAATTCAAAGTATGTGTTTTTAAGTAGGCCAAGACGCTTTGGAAAATCACTACTTTTATCTACTATTGAGTATCTATATGAAGGTCAAAGAGAATTATTTAAAGGACTGTATATAGAAGATAAATGGGATTGGAATGAAAAATATCCGGTAATTAGGGTAGATTTCGGGGAAATCCAGACGTTAAATAAACACTTATTAGAAGAACAGATATATTCAGTAATATTAAGGTATTCAGAGAAATATGATTATGAAATAAAAGAGAATTTAAGTGTATATATAAATTGGAAATTATTAATAGAGCATATAAGTGAAAAAACTAAAAAGCAGGTAGTGATATTAGTAGATGAATATGATAAACCGATATTAGATTTAATAGATAAGGAAGAAGTATATGAGATAAGAGAGATGTTAAAAGCATTTTATTCAGTATTGAAAGCATTAGACAGATATATAAGATTTGTATTAGTAACAGGAGTTAGTAAATTTGCAAAAGTATCACTATTTAGTGGATTAAATCAGTTAAAAGATATATCATTAGATAAGAGATATGGGGATATATGTGGATATACTCAAGAAGAATTAGAGAATTATTTTAAGGAGTATTTAGAAGGAGTAAATATAGAAGAAGTAAAAGAGTGGTATAATGGATATAATTTTTTGAGTAATAAAGTGTATAATCCATTTGATGTGTTGTTATATTTAGATAAGAAGGAGATAAGGAATTATTGGTATGAAACGGGAAGAACAGAGTTTTTATTTAAAATAATAAAACAAAAGGATTTTGATTTACCATATTTGTATAAGAGATATTATACAGAAGAGATATTAGAGAAGTTTGACATAGAGTATATAAATATAGAGGCGTTAATGTTTCAAACAGGGTACTTAACAATAAAAGAGATAGAAAAAATAGGTGCAAGGGAAGTATATACATTAGATTATCCAAATAGAGAAGTAAGAGAAGCATTTAACAATGAGTTATTGTTTTATATAACAAGAGATTATAAGCAATATATAACAAAACCATTAGAATTAGCATTAATAAAAGAGAATTTAGAGGAAATAAGAAAGCAAGTAGAAGTGTTTATAAATACAATAAGTTATGAAGTATTAAAAAATGAGTATGTATATTCTGCAGCAATATATGGATTGATATATTCTACAGGATATAATGTAATAATAGAGGATAATACATCAAAAGGGAGGATAGATTTAACAGTAGTAGTAGATAAAAAAGTAGTGTATATAATGGAGTTTAAGGTAGTAGAGAATCAAAAAGAAAAAGGGAAAGCATTAAAACAAATTAAAGAAAAAGAGTATCATAAGAAATATTTAAATTATGAAAAAATATACATAATAGGGATAGAGTTTGATAAAGTAAAAAAGAATGTTATTAATTTTGAGTATGAAAAAATAAAATAGTTTTATTATATAAAAAAGAGGATTTTTTTTTGAATAATATTATTAATAAGAATATTAAATAATAAAATAAAGTATAATAAATAAAAAAGGAGGTAAAAAAAATGAGAAAAGTAAAATATTACTTATATTTGTAGGTATTATATTATCAGCTATAGTGTTGTTTTTAACAAGCTGTGGTTCATGTGATAATAAATTTACAAACCTATTAGGTAGTGGTTCAATAGGGGGAGGATCAGGAGGAGAAATAACATTAACTAACGGAGCTGTTCATATTGATACTTCAAGTGGAAATGATTGGTATAATGGAGCATTATTAGATGGAAATAATTACTATATAACTGGTTATCAATACGATGGAACAACGAAGTATGCAATAATAAAGATAAATCCTGATTTAACTTTAAATTATGCGAAATATTATACTGCTTTAGGAGCAAGCGACATTAGATTAACTGATTCTTTTTTTAATCCAAATGATAATACAAAGCTATATGTTGGTGGATGGTATATTAGTGGTGTAAATTATGATGGAATAATAGGAGAAATAGATAAAAATACAGGAAATTTAAATATTCTTAAAAGATATTCTAATAGTGATTTTATTTGCTTAATAACGGATAATACAAATTTATATAGAGTAATTGCTAATGGATATATAATAAAGTTAAATTTAAGTAATTTAAGTATAGTAGATTCTAAACAAATAAACTATAATTTTGTAAATATATCTCAAAATAGTAATTATATAGCTACTTATAGTTATAATGGTCCTTATGGTGTAGTAATAATAAAGAAGGATTTAAGTCAAGCAGTTAATGTTAATACCAGTAATTCTCAAAGGCAAGTTCCAATAATGGATGATAATTACTTATATTTAATAGATAAAAATAGTGGTAATTTAGTGATATCGAAGATAGATATAAGTAATTTAAGTAGTTTAAGTGTAAGTGTTTCAAAGGTATATAATTGGAGTAGTTTAGGAGGTTTTAATTCAGGGACAACTTTAAGTGATGGAAATATAGGAATAGGGATAACAACGAATGAAACACCAAATAATTTAATATTTTTAAAAATAAATAAGGATGATTTAAGTATAATGAATCAGATAAAATTGAGTGAAAAGGTGGTGGGAATCCTCAAGTGGTTTTACCTACAATGTTTCCAACAATAAGTGGTGTTTCTTTGTTAGTAAGTATATTAATGTTGGAGTAGTTGGATATGGATTAAAGATGCCAAGTGATTTTAGTTTAGGTACAAATTGTGTATTTAATGTATCTAATCCGGGGATAACAGCGAATAATTATACATATACATTAAATACAACGATACCAACATTGTCTAATGCAACAATAGCAGAAGGCAGTATTCCAACATTAACAGAAGTAACAGTTAGTAAGTTTGTAGGGTGTTTAAGTCCTGCTCCAAATGTAATGAATAACAATGTAATGAATAATAATGTAACGAATAATAATAAATTAAATAATGAAGATAGTTTAAGTGGTTTAAATACAAATAAAAAAAAAATAATTCAAGATAAAGAAAAATTAATCTTTTATAAATTATAAAAATTTAAAAGTATTTTATTAATAGAAACTACTTATAAAAATAAGATTAAGATAAATAAATAAACTAATTATAAAATTTATGATTATAAAATTTATAAAATATACAGAATTTAATTACTCATCAAAGCAAATAAAAATTAATTATTAATTATTTTATTTATTTTATTTTTATGAAATTTTTTATGCTAATTTACAGAAAAATAAAGAGAAGGTAAAATGAAATAAAAAGTTAAAAAAATTGACAAAAGTCAATAAAAAAATAAAAAAGAAAGATGATATTTTTTTATAAAGTATAAAAAAAGAGGGAAGAGAAGGAATATATAGAAATATATAAATGGGTGGTGCCAATAGCGGTGGGGAAACACCCGGTTTCCATTCCGAACCCGGAAGTTAAGCCCACCAGCGCCGATGGTACTAATGGGGCGACCCTGTGGGAGAGTAGGTCGGTGCCACCCTTTTGTTTTTTATATTTCCCTTAGTTGATAAAAATCTACTCTCTTTAAAAATCTGTTTTCTTTAAAAATCACAAAATTACCTTCTTAAAGATACTAATTTCTTAAAATTATTACTTTCTCAAAAACACTATTTCCTTAAAAAAACAACAGTATAATAAATATTATTATTTATTTCATATTCATAAATCTTGAAAATATTAAAATATAATTCTATTTTAGTTTTATATTTTTCTAATAATTCTTGGTAATTTTGAGAATATAACCAAAAAGCAAATAAATTACTGTATTTTTTGTATATATCAATAATAGTTGGCATTTTAAAAACTGCTCTTGATATAACTAACTCAAATTTTTTATTAATTTTTCTTATATACTCTTTACAATCCATATTTACAATATTTATTTCTAAATCTAATTCTGATTTTAATTTATTAAGAAACTCACATTTCCTTTTATTACTTTCTATTAAATAAAAATTTAAATTAAATGAATTTTGTTTTTTTGATTTATAGGTTTTATAAAGTATAGCTAATATAATTCCAGGGATCCCAAAACCAGTCCCAATATCTACTAAATTTATATCCCTACTTTTATCATTAATTATATTATTCTCTTGTTTTATATTAGCTTCTATTGTTTTTATTATTATATAAAATTGTACTATACTATCTAATACTAATGTATTATAAATGTAAGTAATTTTATCATTTTTATTGTCAATTTTATTATCAATTTCTTTTAAATTATTAAATTCTAGGTAATTTTCTAAAAAAATATCTAAATATTTCTTGTTTTCTATTTCAAATAAATTAATTATATTTTTATTTATTTTTTCAATTATCATGAATTTATTATTTTAATTATCATGAAGATTTATTATTAATAGATTTATTTTTAATAGAATTTTTTATTTTTATTTTTTATCCTTTCCTATCCTAATTTTATTTTTAAATTTTATTTTAAATACTTTTGTTTTTAATTTGTTATTTTTTAAATTTTATATAAGGATTTAAAAAGGTTTTATTTAACTAAAAAAGAAAAATTAATATATAAAAGCGATTATGTTATGAATAAAAAGAGATTTATAGGAAGATTAGAATATTTCGGTTCTTTATTATTTGATTCAGAAAGAAAAGAATACATTCCTTTTGATCAGGATGCGACATCTATTCTATTTAATATCTCTAATTTTAAAGATATTGATGAAATATATTATAGATATTTTTCAACAAAATTTAATTATTTAAATTATAAAAGTTTTATACAATTGGCTCAGTATTTAGATATAATCAAAGAGGATTACACATTAAATGTGGATTTCTTAGTAAATGAAAATATAGAGTTATTAAATGAGTATAGAATATTAAGCGCTCCATTAAAAGTTTATTTTGCTTTAACATATAGTTGCCCTTTAAAATGTAAGCACTGTTTTTCTAATTCTGGTGATATTGAAAAATCCCTTATAAAACAAGAATTATCTACAGATAAAATAAAAACTATTTTAAAAGAATTAAAAGAGTTAGGGGTGTATTATATTTCTTTTGGTGGTGGAGAACCTTTCGATAAAAATAATTTTATTGAAATATTGAAATATGCTAATGAACTTAATTTAGTTATATTTATATCTACTTCGTTAGTTAATTTTGATAAATATTATGAAGAAATTATTAATAATAATATAAAAATAAAGGAGTTTAAAGTTAGTATTGATGCAGTTAGCTCAAGAGATTACATAAATATAAAAGGTAAAAGTTACTTTGATAAATTTAAAAATAATTTAAAACTATTACAAAACTATAAAGAAATTAATAAAGAGTTAACTATTAGATTTCATTTTGTTTTAAATAAGTTAAACTATAATGATTTACCAGCATTTTTGAATTTTGCTGAACAATATCAAGCAGACAAACTCTCTTTTAGCCCTATATTTATAACAGGTAGAGCAAGTAAAGATTTAGCTCTATCTAATGAAATCCTTAAAAAAATTGATAATATTATAAATACAATGAAAGAAAGAACAAGAATAGAAATAGAATTTTTCAATGTCCCATTAGAAGTTGGAAAAACAGGATTATATACAGGTTTTGGATGTGGTTGTGGCAAAACTGTTTGTTATATATCTCCTTATGGTGATGTCCTTCCTTCAGGAATGTTTATAAACTATAAAGAACAATTTTCTTATGGAAACCTTAAGAACTCTTCATTTAAGGATATTTGGCTTAATACTCACCTTAAAGAAATAAATAATATAGATGAATATGATAATAGATGTAAAGAATGTGAATACTTTGATAACTGTAGAGGGGGGTGTAGATTTAGAAGCTTTAATGAATTTAAATCCTTACTTTATAAGGATCCTACCTGTTATATCAAAAACTAAATCATCTTAAATTTTTAAAATTTGAAAATTAAATAATTTTAAAAAAAATATATGGATAATTTAACTTCTGAGACTTTATATTATATTTTAAAAGATATTAATACGTTTATTAGCAATATAAAAGAAGGTTTAAAGAATTCGGAGAATTTTGAAATAAGAAATACAATGGAAGAGATGGAAAATCTGTTTTCTAATCTTATTGATGCTGTTGAAAATCAAGATAATACTAATATATATAAATATTTATTAAAATTAAAGTCATTGGAGTTAAAGATACTAATAAATGAAGCCAAAAATAATCCACTTTATCTTTTTTGGGAAGAATTACTTAAAAATATTAAATCTAAAAAAATAACTAATGAAGAATTAAAAGAGTTTTATGAAACAGAAATGTCAAAGCTATTTATGAATGCTGAAATAGTTGTTAATATTATTACCTTAGAGGATGATGAGTTTTTTAAAAATTTTTTAGATGTTATTTTTGGAGAAGCTTTTAGAAATTATTATAACGCTTTAGAAAAAATAAAAGAATTTATTCTTAAACAAGATTATTCTATTCTAGAAAATATATTAGATAACATATTAGTTAGTTCTTTCTTTTTTGTTCAAATATATAAAATAATCCCTGAAGAATATTCCAAAAATTTAGAAGATATCATTAAAGGAGAATAAAAGTGAAATTAGTTCTATATTGATTTTACTTTTAAATATTTTAATATGATATCTTTTACTTTTTTATAGAATTCGTTAAATAGGTTAGTGGGTATATTTGTTAGGATTTCTGGTTTGGATTTTGTTACTAAGACAGTATATTCAAAATGAGCAGCAGGGGAGTGATCTTCTGTTATTATTGTCCAATTATCTTTTAATAGCTTTATTTTACCATTTCCTGAGGTTATCATTGGTTCTATTGCTATCGTCATTTTATTATATAATTTTTGTTTATAATTGGGGGTATAAAAGTTAGGGATTTCTGGTTCTTCGTGTAATTTTTTGCCTACACCATGTCCTGATAACTCCTTTATAACTCTAAAACCATTATCTAAAACGTAATCTTCTATAGCTTTTGAAACTAAATTAACAAAGGAATTATGATAAACAAAATCTAAACAATTATCTAAAGCTTCTTTACAAACCCTTATCAATCTTGATTTTAAATCATTATTGTTATTACTATCTAATAAAAAGCTAATAGCACTGTCTGAATAAAAGCCTTTATAAATTGTCCCGCAATCTATACTTACTATATCACCTTTTTTAAAAACTTTAGAAGCTACTGGTAACCCATGTACTATTTCTTCATTTAAAGATAACGTTATGCTATAAATATATGTTTCATCAGTAAAAGGGGGTTTATAATTTTTAAACGCAGGATATCCCCCTAAAGTCGTTATTATTTCAAAAGCTAAATCATCTACCACTTTAGCATTTATCTTTTCATAATTATTTTCTATAAAATCTTTTAATATTTTTAAAGTAAAATCATTTATATACGAAGCTATTCTTATTTTTTCAATATCCTTTTCACTTTTTATTAACATAAATTATTCTTATTTATTTTTAAAATGAATAGTTTATTCCTAAATAGATATTCCTTTTTTTAGACGGATAAGAATAAATCGGGAAATTATTAGGATAACTGATAATATTATAATATTTTGTATTAAATAGGTTCTCAATATTGAGAATAAGGTAATTATCTTTAGACAAATAGTATGAAACAGTTAAATTAGATAAAATATAATCTTTGATTTTGATATTATTTTCAGTTAATGCGCTGGATGTATATTTAGTTTCAAAACCTACTAATATATTGTCATTTAAGTTAAAACCATATTTAAATAAAATTAGTAGTTTGGGGGAATTAGGTAAAAACTCAAATAAACTTGATTTTATTCTAGCATTGCTATATGATATACTAAATCTAATCAAATTCTTATTATTATTTTGTTTAAAGTAATCTAATAAAATTCCATTAGAATATACATTTCCTATATTTTGAAACTGACTGATATTATTTATATTATCAACAATAACGTTGTTTATTAGATTAGAAATTTTCATATTATATAAAGAGATATTAAAGTATCCTTTTTGATTAATTTCTTTGAATTCTTTATAATATATTAATTCAAAGGTGTTATGTTTTTCAGGAAGTAAATCTAAATTATTGAGAGTAGATATTCCACCATCATTATAGTATGTTTCACTTATACTTGGAGCTCTATAATTACTTGAATAAATTAATTTTAGTGAACTATTATTGTCTATTAATTTTACTATCCCTATTTTTGGTAATAATATAGATTTGAAATTATTATATAAGTTTGAATAATTATCATATCTTAAACTACTGCTTATTATTAGATCGTCTTTTAGATAGTAATCAAAATTAGTATATATTGAATATAAGAATACAGATTTTCTTTCTAAATTGAGATATTCATTTAATAAGTATCTATTGTTTTTATTTATATCGTAATTTACGTCAAAATTATTTAATTTAAAGGAAAGATTTTTTAGTTCAGCTCCTATTAAAAAATTATACCTATCTTTAGATATGTTTATATTACTATCAAGAGAAAATATATTAGACTTTAAATTATCTATATTTAGATAAGTATCATAAAAATAGTTTCCAAATTCTTTATACTTTTGGCTATAAAAATTAATATTGATTATTTTATTGTTATCTATTTTTATTTTTTTTCTATACAAAAAGTTATAGTAATTATCTAGTATATTAGTTTCAAAATTATTAAATGTTGTATTATAAGCTGCCGTTGGAAAATGATATTTATTTTCATATAAGCTAAAATATAATTCACTATCATCTGTAAATAAAGAAATGTAAAAATAATTATCATAGTATTTATCTATATGGTATGCAATTGGAGCTAATGATAATTCTTGTCTTTCTTTAAAAAATACTTTTGAACCTTTATAATTTAGTAAGCTTGCTCCAAAAGATAATTTTAAATAATTATTTTCATTTTTATTTATTGTTTTATTAAAAATTAAATTAGTTAATGTGTTTATTTTATTATCATAAAAATTAAATGAATTGTTTATATAGAAGTTATTATTTAGGTTTTTGTAATTAGGGATTATATTTATTGTTGCAAGTAGGGAATTGCTTCCAAAATATACATTAGAAAATCCAAAAACTATTTCTATATTGTTAATAAAGTACGTAGGAATTGATATTGGGCTTCCTAAAATGGGTTCATTTAATGGTAATCCGTTTAGTAAAAATAGTGCTCTTGAGTTGTAGCTTCCAGGGATTTGAACCCCTTTGCTTCCTAAGTACCAATATGCTCCATCTTCTACTATATATAAACCAGGGCTAAAATTAAGTAATCTTTTTATATCGGGGTAATAAAAATATTTCAATTCTTGGGGTTGAATTATACTTATACTACCTGCTGACGTTAATACGCTTTGACTATACTTATTTAGCGATTCTATTTCATCTATAAAATTTAACTCCGATTTTAAAAACACTTCTTCTTCTATTAATTCTCTTGTTTCTGTATTATTTTTTATATTATCTGAATTATCTTCTGATAATTCTACTTTGGATAAAGTTAATTCTGCGAATGCTATTTGATTTAATGATATTATTAAACTAGTTAATATAATTAATATAGTTAATATTTTTTTTATTATATTTTTTATTTTATTTTTCATATTTTTTTTATTTGGTTGTATAAACGTAAGGATATGGGAAATATACCTTATATGTGTTATCATATACTAATGAATCATTTTTTTTGATTATATTAGCTATATTAGTACCTAATTGAAAATAATCTATAGAGTAGGCGGCATCTGCTCCATATTTTAATAACACCTTATGTGCTGAAACTATTATCTTATTTAATGATTTAATAGAGTTAATTAAAAATAAAAGATTATTTTCTTCTAATACTATTGAATCTGAAAATAAATATACTATATCCACTTTTTCTATTTGTTTTAGAGCATCCCTGTAATTATAGTTGTCTATTGGAATTAAAATACAGTTAAGGTTTAAATTTTTTGCAGCTTTATATGCTTCTTCTACTGCGTAATTTTTCTGATTAAAAACTAATCCTACTGATTTTATATTAGGATATCTTTGTTTTAAATCTTTAAAAACTTGTTCAAATGGAGGATATATAGAAAACCCAATGAATTTTCCTAATACTCCTAACTTTTCAGGTGATAATACTAATCCGTATATTACTAATTTATTTTTCAAATTATAATTCTTTAATTGATAAGCGGCTTCACTTGTCAAAGCTATTATCACTTGATATCTGTTTATATCAATTTTTTTTATATCTTTTAAATTATATATATCACATAAATCTGAAGGATATTGAGATAAAAAACCTTGAACTGTTAAATTTACTGGCTCTATATCTTTCCCTTTTATTATTAAAACCTTTTCTAAATTACTTGAAAATATTTTTATTAATCCTAAACCTAATAAAATATATAAAAATAAACTACTTAAAAATATTAACTTTTTCATTATTTTATTTTAAACTATTTTATTATTTTTTAAATATAGTATCCTATAGATTTTATTCAACATTTTTTTCAATTCCCCTTATTTTATAAAATCAGTTCTTAATATTTTTTATATCTATAATTTTAATAATTTATATTTTAACAAAAGGTAAAAAAAAATAAGTAATTAATAATATTAATAATATAAGGCATTTAATTTATTTTAGGGATATTTAATTATTTAATCATTTTAGGAGGAAGTTATGAATAAACATAATAAAGATAATAAAGATAATAAAAATAATAAAAATAATAGATATAACTTAATTGTGAATGCTAATATTTTAACTTATGTTAGTGATAAACCAATTATTAAAAATTTAGAAAATAATTCTAACTTAATAAAATTAAGAAATTACTCTATTTTATTTAACGACAATGAAATTATAGATATTGGCACTTATAAGGAATTAAAGGAAAAATATAATTTAAGACTTGTAGATATTGATAATATTATTGATGTAAATAATTATTGGGTATTTCCGGGGTTAATTGATTGTCATACGCATTTATTATTTGCTGGCAGTAGGATAGATGAGTTTATTTTAAGACAAAAAGGTTATTCTTATCAAGATATCGCTAAATCTGGTGGGGGAATTAAATATACTGTTAATCAAACTACTAATGAATCTCTTCAAAACCTTAAAAAACTTTTAATTCATAGACTACAATTGCTAAAAAATTATCAAACTAAAATAGTAGAGATAAAGAATGGGTATGCTATAGATTTAGATAAAGAATTAGAGCATTTAAAATTAATCAAAGAGGTTTCAAAGCAATTAAATATTATTATTATTCCTACTTTTTTAGCTCATATCCCTGATGATAACTTTGAATATTACTTAAAAAAATTATCTGATAATGCTTCAAAAATTAGGGAATTAACTGATTATTTTGATATTTTTGTGGATAAAACTGCTTTTAATTTAAATCAAACCTTAAAAATTTTAGAAATCCTTAAAGATTACAATTTTAGATTTAGGTTTCATGTTAATGAGTTTCAGGATGATGGATTTATTGATAAAGCTGTTGAGTTATTTAATGATTATAATATTGTTAGTTTTGATCATCTTTTGGTATTAACTGATAGGAATATAGAGAATTTAAGGAGAATGAATGAAAGGAGAAGTGTTTTTGGGGTTATTATGCCTTCTACTTCTTGGTTTTTAGCTAAAAATTATGCTAATGCTAAATTACTTCAGGAAAATGGAATCCCTATTTGTTTAGCTACTGATTATAATGCAGGTAGCAGTAATGCTTTATCTTTACAGTTTGTATCTAATTTAGCAGCTATTTACCTTAAATTAGATATTGATGATATTTTTGCTTATTTAACTATTAATCCAGCTTTCCTTTTGAATTTAAAAGCAGGACAAATTAGAAAAGGTTTTTTACCTATTTTTTCTTTCATTAATTTTAAAGACTATCGAGAATTTTTCTTTAGCTTAACAACACTGTAAAAAAATACTTTCTTAATAAATAAAAAATTTTAACAAATAAAAATTGGGATATATGGATAATAATAAAAATTATAATTCTAATTACAACTCTAATTATAATTTTGATTTTATTAACGATACTACAAAATTAGATAAAACAGAAATAGATAAAACCCAAATAGATAAAACAATAGATAAAGCTCAAAAATATTCTGATTTAAAGGATACTACTAATTTAATTAATTTAAATCCATTAAAACTGGATTATTTTTTAGATTCATATAAAATAGAAAAAGAGTTAGAATTTAAAGGAGCAGAAGCTGATTATTATTTAATTTCAGATAAAAATAATAATCAATATTTTTTAAAGCTATATAGAAAAGGATTTAAACCTAAATTAGAAATTCTTAAAAGAGTACAAGAACTTTATCAAGAATTCCCACAATACTTTATAAACATTATATCTTATGGCTATGATAAAAATACTCAAAGATACTATGAAATTCAAGAATATATAAAACATGGCAATTTGTTAGAATTTTATAAAAATAAAGATATAACAATAGATGACTTAAAACTAATATTAAAACATATAAACGAAGCTTTAAATGTATTACATAAAAAGAACATAATACATAGGGATATAAAGCCGCAGAATATTTTAGTAAGGAAGGATAATCCAATAGAATTATTATTAACGGATTTTGGGATATCAAGTTTAAATGAAGAAGATGTATCAAAGATAATAACGACTCATTTTAAGGGAACTATAGATAAGCACCGGAAACATTTTCAAACTATTTTGGAAAAGAAATAGATTATTGGGCATTAGGGATGGTGTTATTAGAAATTATACAAAAGAGACATCCTTTTGAAAATTTATCTCAACAAGTAATAATGAATCAAATATTTACAAAGGGAGTTTTAATAAGTGATAACATAGATGAAAAGATAAGAAAATTGTTAAGGAATTTATTAAATAGGGATTATAGTAGAAGGTGGGGTTATGAGGAAGTAAATAAATGGATAAATGATGAGGAAGTAATAGATTATGTAGAAGAAGATATAGAGCAATATAAGAAGGTAAAAATAGAGGATTGGTTAAGGGAAGGATTTACAGAAAAGTCAGCAAGGGAATGGATGAAAGTTATAGATGATCCCAAGATAGCAATTATATTTAAAGAAGAAGGATTTAGTGTAAGTGAAGCAAAAGAGTGGATAGAAGCAGGGATGAAATCAGGGGAATTGGCGTCTAATTGGAAAAATGCAGGATTTAATCTTAAAGATGCTGTATTTTTTGAAGATAATGGTTTAGTTTTAAAAAAAGTGCTTTATTTTACCAATGATTTGAAAATACAATTAGAAGATCTAAAAACTTATTTAGAAATGAAATTAGATGTAAATAAAATAGAGGAAATAATTAATAAGAAAATATCATTAAAAGAGTATGTAGTGTTTTATGATGTTGGTGTAAAAGAATTGGATGAAATAATAGAATTGAAAGAGTTTATAAAAGAAGGATTTAATATAGAAGAAGCAGAGGCTTGGAAAGAGAATGGTTTTAATTTGGAAGAAGCAGTAGAATGGAAAATAAATAAATTTAATTCAACAGAGGCAAAGGAATGGAGGGAAAACGGATTTAATCCAACAGAAGCAAAAGATTGGAAAATAATTGTGTTTAATTCTAACCAAGCAATAGAATGGAAAAAAAATGGATTTAAACTTAATGAAGCTAAATTTTTTAAAAATAAAGGAATAGATCTAAAAACAGCAAAACAAAAAATATTCACAAGATTATTAATAAAACTACAATCTTTTTTAAAAGATAACTTTTTTAAATAAATTATTCTTTTTTAAAACTAAAAAGGAAAACATATAGTTTTAGGAAAAAATATAATAAAAGAATATAAAATAAATCAAAAAGGGGGAGTAAATTAATGAAAAATATAAATAAAGACGAAATAAAAAGTATAATAGCAACTGACTGTGGATCTACTACAACAAAAGCTATTCTAATAGAAAAACAACCTAACGGAGAATATAGATTAGTAACTCGTGGAGAAGCTCCAACAACTGTAGAAGCCCCTATAGAAGACGTTACCATTGGTGTCCTTAACGCTTTTAAAGAAGTAGAAGAATTAAGAAAAAGAAAAATATTAAACGACTCCAAAACAGATTTAATAAAACCCCATAAAGGAGAAGAAGGAGTAGATTTATATGTTTCTACGTCATCAGCAGGTGGAGGATTACAAATGGTAGTAGCTGGAGTAGTAAGAGAAATGACAACAGAGAGTGCAGAGCGAGCGGCTTTAGGAGGCGGCGCTATAGTCCTAGATTCATTTGCAGTTAATGACGGCAGAAAACCATTCGAAAGAATTGAAAAAATAAGAGAACTAAGACCGGATATAATCTTATTAGCCGGTGGAACTGACGGTGGAACTGTCAAACATGTTGTAGAAATGGCACAAATAATAGCCGCAGCTAAACCTAAACCCCGCTTAGGTATAACTTATAACCTTCCTGTAATATACGCAGGTAATAAATTAGCAAGAGATGAAATAAATAGAATACTCTCTAATGTAGTAGAATTAAAAATAACTGAGAATTTAAGACCAACTTTAGAAGAAGAGAATTTACAACCAACGCGGTTAATAATCCAGGATTTATTTTTAGAGCATGTTATGGCACAAGCTCCTGGATATAAAAAACTAATGGAAATGACAGATGTAGAGATAATGCCAACCCCAGCTGCTGTAGGACTTATTATGCAAAAAATAGCTAAAAAAAATGATATAAATGTAATTGGAGTAGATATAGGTGGAGCTACTACCGACGTATTCTCTGTTATTAAACAGTATGATGAACTCCAAAATATTCAATGGGTATTTAATAGGAGCGTTAGTGCTAATTACGGAATGAGTTATTCCATAGCTCAAGTTTTAAAAGATGCAGGCATTAATAATGTTTTAAAATGGATCCCATTTGAAATAGATATCGTAAAATTAAGGAACGCTATCAAAAATAAAATGATAAGACCTACTACTATCCCATTCTTATTACAAGACTTAATAATAGAACAAGCTATTTGTAGAGAAGCCTTAAGATTATCCTTTGAACAACATCTACAATTAGCCGTAGGATTAAAAGGAGTACAAAAAGAAAGAACTATATCTGATGTATTTAATCAAGCTAAAAAAGAAACAATAATAGATATGATGGAATTAGATATGATAGTGGGTAGTGGGGGAGTATTATCTCATGCTCCAAGAAGAAATCAATCAGCATTAATGATGATAGATGCATTCCAACCAGAAGGTTTCACTTTATTAACAGTAGATAGTATATTTATGATGCCTCATTTAGGGGTTTTATCAGTAGTTCATGAAGAAGCAGCTACCCAGGTTTTTGAAAAGGATTGCTTAGTTTATTTAGGTACTTGTATTGCTCCTGTAGGTTTAGAAAAAGAAGGCATTAAAATCTTAGAAGCTAATATTATTGACTCTCAAAATAAAGAGTATCAAATAACCCTCAATTTTGGAGATATTATTGTTATTCCAATCAATGGAGAAGCTACTGTTAATATTACCTTTCTAAATAAAAAATTTAAACTATATAATGAAAAAGTACCTTTTAGTAAAAAAGTTAGGGGTGGGGTAGTGGGAATAATTTTTGACGGTAGAGGAAGACCTATTTATCTACCTACTGATAATGATAAAAGAAAAGAAAAATTAATCACTTGGTTTAAAGCTTTTAATATGTACCCTGAACTCTAAATTCCTATTGTTATTTATAAAATTTTTTTATTAAAAGGATATTAATTGAGTTATATATAATATTCAATATAGGAGGACTTTTTTATGGATTTTTTTTCTATTAAGGATGAATTATTCAAATTTATTAAAGATACTATTATCTCTGAAATTAGAGAAGATTTCAAAGATTTTAAAAGCCAAGTTACAGGACAATTAGAAGGCTTTAAATTAGCTATTCAATCTCTCAATGATAGAATGAACTCTATTGAAAATAGAATATCTAATATTGAAATAAAAATTTCAAATATTGATAAAAGAATAGATGAAACTAATAAAAGAATTGATGAAAATAGTAAAAGAATTGATGAGAATAGTAAAAGAATGGATGATATTAGTAATAGAATAGACCAAACTAATAAAAGAATTGATGACGTTAGTAATAGAATAGATGAAACAAATAAAAGAATAGATGATACTAACAAAAGGATAGATGATATTAACAAAAGAATAGATGAAACTAATAAAAGAATTGATGATGTTAGTACTAGGATAGACGAAACTAATAAAAGAATAGATGAGTTAAATAGTAAAATGGATACCAGGTTAATTGAAATAGAAAATAAATTTAATGAACTAAATAATAAGATAGATACTAAAATAAATGAATTAAACAATAAGATAGATAATAAATTTAATGAACTAAACAATAAAGTAAATGAATTAAGTAATAAAGTAGATAAAGTAATTTTAGATGTTTCAAGCAAAATAGAAAATATTAAAAAAAGCATAGAAAATATTGAAAAAAGATTAGATTATATATTTGATAAATATGCTGATTTAAGATCTAAAATAGAAGGAGCCATAAGGGATAAAAAGATTATTGAAGATATTTTAATAAGAATAGAAAGATTAGAAAATAAAATGGCTTCTTAAAAATAATAAAAATAAAAAGATAATAAAGTGTTATATTGGTAAAGGAGGTTATAAAAATATGTTCTTACCTATCTGGGATAGACCGTATGAAAAAGATGAAATAAATAAGAAAGAATATGGTACATGGCTAGTTAAATCAGGGTTAGCACAGATGTTAAAAGGCGGAGTTATAATGGATGTAAGTAGTGTAGAGCAAGCAAAGATAGCGGAAGAAGCTGGGGCTGTAGCTGTAATGGCTTTAGAAAAGATTCCTGCTGATATTCGAGCAGCTGGAGGGGTAGCTAGAATGACAGATCCTGAACTAATCTATAAGATTATGGAAGCAGTTACTATCCCTGTTATGGCTAAAGTAAGAATAGGACATTTCGCTGAAGCTCAAATTTTAGAAGCTATTGGTGTAGATTTTATTGACGAAAGTGAAGTACTAACCCCTGCAGATAGTGAAAATCATATTAATAAACATAAATTTAACGTACCTTTTGTTTGTGGTGCAAGAGATTTAGGAGAAGCTCTTAGAAGAATTGCTGAAGGAGCTGTTATGATTAGAACTAAAGGAGAAGCGGGAACTGGAAACGTCATAGAAGCTGTTAAACATATTAGAGCAATTAATAAACAAATAAAAGAACTTCAAAACCTTTCAGAAGATGAATTATATACTAAAGCAAAAGAGTTAGGAGCACCATTAGAATTCGTTAAAATGGTTTCTCAATTGGGGAGATTACCAGTGGTTAATTTTGCAGCAGGGGGTATAGCTACACCTGCTGATGCTTCATTAGTTATGCAACTCGGAGTAGATGGAATTTTCGTAGGTTCTGGGATATTTAAATCATCTAATCCATTAAAAGTAGCTAAAGCAATTGTTAAAGCTACTACTTATTATAATGATCCTTATACTATCTCTAAATACTATAGAGACTTAGGTGAATTAATGAAAGGACAAGATAAAATCCAAGAACTACTTCAAGTAAGAGGAATATAAAAAAATAATTAAAATAAAAACTAAAATATGGGAGGTAATCTATGGAAAACCAAGAAAAAGATTTTAATAAAGAAATAAATGACAATAATAATTTTAAAAATATTCAAAGCAATGATAATCAACAGAAATCTAATAGTGATAATAATTCTATAGTTAATTCTTTAAATAGCTCTACACCTAATTTCTCTAATAATGACAAGTATATTTCTAATAATGACAGATATAATAATGAAAAACCAGAAGTAGGGTTTTTAAAGAAAAAAACAGAAGTAAGGTTTACTAATATAAAGGTTATAGGAGTAGGTGGTGGAGGTTCTAATGCTGTTCATAGATTAGTTAAGGATGGCGTTAAAGGAGTAGATTATATTGCAATAAATACAGATGCGCAAGCCTTATTGAACTTACCTGATGAAGTTATTAAAATTCATATTGGTAAAAATACAACAAAAGGGTTAGGTGCAGGTAGTGATTTAGAGTTAGGTAGGAAAGCTGCAGAAGAAAGCAAAGATGAAATAAGAAAGCTTATAGAAGGTTCAGATATGATATTTATTGCGGCAGGGATGGGAGGAGGCACAGGCACTGGTGCAAGTCCTATTATAGCTTCTTTAGCAAAAGAATTAGGAATCCTTACTATTGCCATTGTTACTAAACCATTCTCTTTTGAAGGAAAAATAAGAAAAATAATAGCTGAAGAAGGAATAACTAATTTAAAACCTAATGTCGATGCTATGATTGTTATACCTAATGACAAACTATTTTCCATAGCAGATGAAGCTACTACTTTATTAGATTCTTTTAAATTAGCAGATAATGTTATAAAACAAGGGGTAGTTGGAATAACTGAAATTATATTAAAGCCTGGATTAATTAATATAGATTTTGCTGATATACAAGCTATTTTAAAAGATTCCGGGAATTGTTGGATGGGTATAGGAGTAGGTAAAGGTGAAAACAAAGCAGAAGATGCTGCTGCTAAAGCAGTTGATAGCCCATTACTTGAAGTAAAAGTAGAAGGTGCTAAAAGAGTATTATTTAATGTTATGGGTGGTTCTGATTTGACTTTAAGTGAAGTTAATAAAGCAGCTAATATAATATACCAATCTGTAGATCCTGATGCTAAAATAATATTCGGTGCTACGATAGATGAAAACCTTAAAAATGAAGTAAAAGTTATATTAATTGCTACTGATTTTGTCGAAAATACTAATATATCTAATATGTTTTCTAATTCTAAAAGCGAATTATTCGGAACTTCTACTGTAAAACAATCTATTAGTTTCAATGTAGATGAAATCCCACCTTTTGCTAGAAGAAGAAAAATCATTTTCACTGAATAAATTCAATACAATCAATTTTAGTAGTGTTATTTTTTAGTGGTATAAAATAGAAAAAGTAGTAAATTAAATTTTGAATTAAAAATTAGAAAATCTATTATTTTTTTTATTTTATTAGAAAAACTTTCTTCAGAGAAAATATAATTAATTATTAATTCATATATACTTTTCTTTAACAAATTATTATTTATAGAATTATCTAATAAATAATCATTATTTTGATTTATAATTTCTTTATATATGTTAAAATAAATACTTGAGTTATATGAGCTCCATATTGGTAAAGCAATAACAAAGAGGATTAAAATAATTAATCTAAAATAATTAGGATCTCTAAATATTATAATAGCTAATTTAAGAGAATATAATGAAATTATACCAATTATTAAAATAAAAATATAATAATAAAAAAAATAAATTAATTTTTCTTTAAAAATAATAAAGAATTTTTTCCAAAATTCTATATCAAAAATAGTTTCCAAAATATTATAATCCAAAATGATTTCTTCTTTTTCAACAAAATGTTTATAAAATGAATTAAGTAAATAATGTACATAATCAATATATAAAATTTTAAAAATTAGATAAAAAACTAAAGAAAATACACCAATAATCCAATATAGAGGATATTTTATAATTTCAGAGATAAAGCTTGGATAACTAAGATAATTTTTTTGGATAAATGGAAATCCAAATAAAATTAAAAAAGAGAGTATAGCAAAAAAATCTGGCCACCTAAAAATATAATATTCAATATTTTTGAAATTATTCCAAAACTCATTTATTTTTTTTATATCATTTTTATCCATATTATATTAATTATGTGGAATTAAATAAAAACCTTTTAAAGAGATTTATATTAAAATAATTTTTATTAGTAATCAAAGTTTTAAGTTAGTTTATTGTATAATTATTATTTAGGTGTTATTGTATATATAATTTCGTCAAATGTATATTTGACGAAATTGTAAATACCTAAACTATATCCCTAAAAATATCAAAATATCAATTTGTTAATCCAGATTAGGAAAAAAAAATTTAATCTATAACTAAAATCTATAAGCAACATAGCATCATAAAATTACAGTAGGAGTTATTATTTTAAAATTATAAAATAAAAATAGGAACCTATGATTTATAGATTCTATTATATACTTCATATTTTAAATTTGGAATCTATTTTAAAATTTGGAATTTATTCCCATAATAGAATTAAAAATTCTCAATTAAATTATACGAGAATTTTTGATAATTATATTATAAAAAGAAGAGAATTAATAAAAACACCAGCTAATAAGAATTTATTAGATTATGTTAATTTATATTTTCAACCTAGAAACCCTATGTTATATAGGGTTATTAAGGAATTTGGAGAAAATAATATAGTTGTTCTTGGAATAGATGGAAATGTTATTTATAAAGATGGGGTTTTTATTACAGATGGAAATGCCGCATCCGCGTATTCTAATTTTTACTCAATTTCTGATATAGATTATTATACTTTAAATAAAATAAAATTAAATACAAAAGCTAAAATTTGGTATAATAATTGGAGAGTTAAAATAGAACTTATGGCAGAATGTTTAGTCCCTGATATAGTTGAAATTTCCTATATAAAAGAAATATACGTCTCCAATTTTTCTACTAAAAATAACTTAAATTACCTAAATTGTAATTTACCTATTATTATCAGTTCTTATTTCTTTTTTAAAGATTAATTTTTTATTTTATTTTTTATTTAGTTTTAAATAATTAAAACTAAAAGGAGGTATGTACAATGCTAGAAAAAAAAGAAACAGCAATTTTTGAAATAGTTAGTGGAGATTTTTTTAGTTATAAAGTTGATATTATGGTTAATTCAGTTAATACTGTTGGAGTTATGGGAAAAGGAATTGCTAAAGAGTTTAAAAATAAATTCCCAAAAATGTTTGAAGATTATAAAAAAGCTTGCTACAAAAATGATATCCATATAAAAGCTTTAATAGAATCAGAATTTATATCTTATAATAAGGAATTAATTTTTCATAAATTTCAAGTAAAAAAAATATTATCTTATAGTCCCCATATATATAAGGAAAAAGATTTTCTAATTTTAAATTTACCTACAAAAATAGATTGGAGATACCCAAGCGATTATGAAATAATTAAAACAGCTTTAAACTGGATAAAAAATAATTTAGATTATCTAAGTAATGTCTTAAATAAGCCTGTAAAAAAAATAATACTACCATTGTTAGGAGCTGGAGCGGGAAAACTAGACCCTATTAAAATAGAAGAATTAATAAAGGAAATTTTAAAAGATACCAACTTATATGTACTTATCTACAAACCTAAAAAAATTAAGCAAAATTAAATTTAAAATAAAATTTTACTACTCCCCTGCTCTTTTTACTATTTTTATATTTTTTTTAGTTATTATAAATATTTATCTAAATATTTTTGGATATCAAATTTATTTTTTAAAGCTTTATCTGACATATATCTAATTTTTCCGAAAATATTTCTTTCTTTAAAAGGTCTATCAAAAGCACCAAAACACCACGATATGCCAGCATATCCATTAGCATCCCTGCCATCTAATAGGTACTTATCATTAAGATAGCATGCAATATCAAAAGCTTGTTTTGGACTTTTAGACCATTCAATTATCTTTTTAGCCCAGTACATCCTCATATAGTTATGCATCTTACCAGTTAATAACATCTCCTTTTGAGCTGCATTCCAATAAATATCATGGGTATTCGCCTCTTCTAAATCTTTTAAATCATATATATATTCCCTTTTATCATTAATATGCTCATATAGAGTATTTTTAGCCCATAATGGTAATCCTTCATATTGATTGTAAAATTCGTTAAATAAAACATAATTTCTTGCTAACTCTCTCCAAATTATAAGTTCATTAAAAAAACTCTTAACATTGTCATCATTTATTTCATAATATTTTAATATTTCCATTACTATTTTAATAGGAGAAATTTGTCCAAAATGTAAGTAAGGACTTAAATTAGAAGTATAATCCTTATCAGGATGACTCCTAAATTCCTTATATCTAAAAAGCTTGTTATTTATAAAATCATTTAATTTTTTATAAGCTTCATCAGAACCACCTATATAATATTTTTCTACTGTACTTAAACTTTTATCTATATTTAATTCATTTAAAATATAACTTACTAATATATTAAAATTATTATTTAAAGAAGGCAATTCAAAAGCATTTTGGTAATTAGGAATTTTAATATCAATAGATTTTATTTTAGGTTCTAATTTAGGTACTTTCTTTAAAAAAATATCTCTTATTTTTTCTAATTTTTGCCTATAAATATAGGCATAAGGTATTAAATTATTAGATATTAATTCAACAGGTACTACAACATCACTTTCTATTTCAAAAGATGCACAATCAAGTAATTCAGAAACTTTTTTTCTCCAGATTCTTTGAGTTCTAAGATAGTTTTTATCAAAAACTATTAAAGCAGCATCTTTAGATAAATTTAATGTACCATTTACAAAAGTATCCTTAACTATCAAAAATTTTACTCCCCTACTCTCTATTTCATATTTAGTCTTTACTATACCTTCTAACATAAATTTATAATATCTTATATTAGAATATTTAAACTTATCAGTTACAAAAAAAATAACCAGTAAAGGTTTTTTTAAAATATTTGATTGATATATAGAAAATTCTAGGGCATGATTATAATCTTCTCTTTGGCTAGCCTCCATTACATAAATAATAAACTTTTTATTAATATTTATTTCTTTGTTATTTAGTTTTTTTATTCTATATTCTAAAAAATCCAACATCATTAGTATTTTTGTATCATTCTTTATATTTCATTTTTTATATTTTTTTTACATTTTTTATTATATTTATAGTTTCCTTTATTTTCTCCTTTTTAAATAACAAAAGAATTAAAATAAATAAAAAGGATTTTTAAAATTTAAGTAAAAATAAAAAGTAGATTAATATGAATAATTTTATTTTTAAGGTAAATGAAATTCCCCCAATAGAAAAAATAATAGAATTATATACTGATTCAGGTTTAAATAGACCTATAATTGATTACAATAGAATAAAGAAAATGTACCTAAATTCTAATTTAATTATAAGTGTTTGGGATGGAGATAATTTAATAGCAATAGCAAGAGCTTTAACAGATTTTTGTTATGCTTGCTACTTAGCAGATTTAGCTGTCAAAAAAAGATATCAAAAAAAAGGAATAGGAAGAAAATTAATAAAGCTAATTTTAAAAGAAATCCTGAAGAAACTTCTTTAATTTTATTAGCTGCAACAAATACAATAGAATACTACCCTAAATTAGGTTTTTCCAAAATTGAAAATGGATTCATTATAAAAAGAAAAAAATAAAAAAAATAGAAATTTAAAGGAGATAAATTTATGATAAAAAAAATCCTGAATTTTAAAAATATAAATAGTTTTATTATTTATTTTTCTATTTTTAATATATTATTTATATTTACAATTTTTTCAAAAGATCACAATAATAATAATTTCATACAAAAAAAAATTAATAATCCTAAGGAAATGTTAAAAAATATATCTGAAATTAATAATAAATTTTGCTTTAATTTATATTTTGAATTATTAGATAATAATAAAGAAAAAAATATTTTTTATTCTCCTTATAGTTTATTAAATGTTCTTTTAGTAGTATATGAGGGCTCAAAAGGAAATACAGCTAACCAAATATTGAAAGTACTTTATTTACCCAAAGATACTCAAAATATTAAAATAGAATCAAAAGAATTATATAAATATTTTAATAAAAACCAAGAAAGCTATATTTTAAAGGTAGTAAATGCTTTATGGATTCAAAAAAATTACCCTATCCTTAAAAACTATATAGAAAATGCCAAAATTTATTATAATTCAGAAGTAAAAAATCTTGATTTCTATAAATCAGAAGAAGCTAGAAATGAAATTAATAACTACATTTATAAACATACAGAAGAAAAAATAAAAGATTTTCTACCAAAAGGATCTATTAACTATCTAACAAGAATTGTTATAACCAACGCTATATATTTTAAAGGTACTTGGATATATGAGTTTGATAAATCTTTAACAGCAAAAGATATGTTTTATGTAAAAAAAGGTAAAACAGTCGAGATTTCTATGATGCATAAACAAAAAGTAAAATTAAACTATTTAAAAATTAATGAGCTTGAAATTATAGAATTGCCATATAAAGGAAATAATTTATCAATGATAATAATTCTACCAAATGAAAACATAGATATTAATGAATTATTGCAAAAGTTAAGTTATAAAGATATAATTAATTTTATAAATAAACTAAAGCAAGAGGAGTTAGACGAAGTAATTATTCCCAAATTTAAACTTGAAACCTCATATGATTTAAAAGAATATCTATTAAAAATGGGGGTAAAAGATGCTTTTAATGAATCATTAGCTAACTTTTCAGGAATAACTAAAAAAGAGAAACTCTATATAACAGGGGTATTTCATAAAGCATTTATAGAAGTAAATGAAGAAGGAACTGAAGCAGCAGCCGCTACTGGAGCTATATTAGGAACTACATCAATTAAAGAAAATCAAAAGATATTTAAAGCTAATAGGCCATTTTTATTTCTTATTAAAGCTAAAGATTCTAATTTAATCTTGTTTATAGGTAAAATTTCTAATCCTACTGAAAACTAAAAAGATTATATAAACATTACTATACTAATTCATTATAAATTTTAAGTTTTATCAAAGTATGTCAAATTAACTTTTTTTATAGTTTTATATGATTTAAAGTTAAGTATATTCCTTTATAACAAAAGCCAAGGAAATAGCAATTGCATCGGTAATATCATCTATTAGTTTTTCTTGGATATTAAAGAACTGTTTTATTTTTTGGGCTATATCTTGTTTTGTAGCTTTTCCATTGCTAGTTATTATAGATTTAACTTGAGTTGGAGTTAAATAATCTACAAAAACATTATTTAAAACACAAGCTAAAGTTATAACCCCAACAGCTTGGCTAACTTCCATAGCAGTTTTAGCATTTAGATTAAAATATAACCTTTCTATGATAACTTTTTTAGGCTTATATTTTTTTAAAAGTTTAATAAATTCCTTATAAATTTGTTTTAATCTTAAGTGATGCTCAGTTTCAGTAATATTTAATAACCCAAAAGAAATTAACTTAATTTTGGAATTTTGAGAAAGATTTTTAGACTTACCTTTATAAATACTTAAAATAGAATAGCCTACTCGCGTAGTTCCTGCATCTATACCTATTATTACTTCTTCCTTTTTTATTAAAGATAAAACCACTTTTAGTAAAAGAATATAATTTTATAAAATTCTATAATTTTATTAAGTTATTAATACTAGCAAAAGTAAAAGCAGATAAGGTTTTAGTATCAGTTATTTCATGATTTAATATCATTTTTTTTATTTCATTTATAGAGAAGAATTTTATTTCATTTATTTCTTGAAAATCAATTTGTTTTAAAGAAATATTATCTAAAGATTCTAAAAAATAATAGAAAATATGGATAACTTCATTAGAAAAAGCAGGAGTAGTGTAAATATATCCTAAGTATTTTATATTTTTTTCATCAATAGTTATTCCAGTTTCTTCAAATGCTTCCCGTTTTATAGTTTCAATTAAATTAGTATCCTCTTTATCAATTTTACCTGCAGGGATTTCCCATAAGAATTTTTTTACAGCTTTCCTAAATTGCTTTACCAAACAGATTTTTTCATCATTTTCATCATTTTTATCTTTAAAATGTATAATAATAGCACATGCTCCTGGATGCTCTACTAGTTCATAACCGTCTTCTTTTTTCAATTTTAATAAATTCCCTTCAAATATATACACTCTTAACCTCCTAAAAAAACGGTAAAATTTTATTTTGTAAGTTTAATTTTTAAGTTTAATTTAAAAATTAATTTAATTTAATTTAATTTAATTATTTATTGAGGCTTTGCTTTAGCTCTTGATAAGCATGTTTAACTTCCTCAATAGAAGCTTCATCTTCTAAAGTAGTAGTATCTCCTAATTCTTTACCTAATAATACTGCTTTTAATAATCTTCTCATAATTTTTCCACTTCTAGTTTTAGGTAATTTATCAACTATAAATATTTTATCAATAATAACAACAGGCCCCATTACATCTCTAACTGTTTGTTTTATCTCATTATGTATATTTACATTGTCTTTTAAATGATTAAATTCCTGTTTAAGAACAACAAATGCATTAATAACTTCTCCCTTGATTTCATCAGGTACTCCAACTACTGCAGCTTCTGCTACTTTATGATTCTCTAAAATAGCACTTTCTACTTCAAAAGTTCCGATTCTATGTCCTGCTATTTTTATAACTTCATCTGCTCTACCTAATAATTGAATATATCCATTTTCATCTTTAATAGCATAATCTCCAGGGCAATACCAGCCTTTAAATTTAGACCAATAAATTTGATTATATTTTTCTTCATCATTTAGAATAGTTTTCATTAATCCTGGCCAAGGTTTCTTTATTACTAAAAATCCCTTTTCGTTTGCATTTAAACTACTACCGTTTTCATCAACTACATCTACTACTACCCCAGGAAAAGGTAAGGAAGCAAACCCAGGCTTTAATGGAATTATCCCCATAAACGGAGCAATCATAAAACCTCCAGTTTCTGTTTGCCACCAAGTATCTATTATAGGACATACACTATTTCCAATGTTCTCAAAATACCAAACCCAAACCTCAGGATTTATTGGCTCCCCTACACTACCTAATACCCTCAAGCTACTTAAATTGTGTTTTTTAATATATTCTAAAGGGTATCTCATAAACATTCTTAATGCAGTAGGAGATGTATAAAACTCTGTAATTTTATATTTTTCTATTAATGCCCACCATTTAGAAGGATCAGGATAATCCGGAGCACCTTCATAAATAAAACTACTAACTCCTAAAGTAAGTGGTGCATAAACTACATAGGAATGCCCCGTAATCCAACCTATATCAGCTGTACACCACCAAATACTATCATACCCCAAATTAAATCCCCATTTTAAAGTATTAGCTACATAAACTAAATACCCCCCAGTAGAATGAACTATCCCCTTAGGCTTACCAGTTGTACCAGAAGTATATAAAACAAATAATGGTTCATTAGATTCTACAATAACTGGATCTATATAATTATATCCATCCAAATTATCTATAACTATATACTTAGGATCTAAATTATCTATTTTATAATCTTTTTTTCTATCAAAAAGTATAACATTTTTTATATCTTTATATTCATTAATAATAAAGTCAATATTGCTTTTAAGATCAATTATTTTTCCTTTTCTATAAGTATGAGTAGTAGTAATAATATATTTAGCTTTACTATCAATAATTCTGTCTAATATGGAGTTTTTAGAGAATCCTGAAAAGACTACATTATGTATAGCACCCAACCTAGCTACAGCTAACATCGAAACTATTGCTTCTATATTTAACGGCATATAAATTAAAATAACATCCCCTTTATTAACCCCTAAATCTTTTAATCTCGTTGCTAAATTATTGACCATTAAATATAATTGATAATAACTAACACTTTTTGTTTCTCCTAATTCATTTTCATAATAATAAGCTATTTTATCTTTATTGAAATTATTAATAACATGTTGATCTAAACAAACATAGGAAGCATTTAATAATCCTCCAATGAACCATTTATGAAAATTACCATTACTTTCTAAAACTTTATCCCATTTTTTAAACCAAGGTAAAATATTAGCTTGTATAGACCAAAAATCTTCTGAATTTTCTATACTAAATTGATAAAATTGTAAATATTTATTTAAATAAGGATAATAAAACTCTTTCATAATTATTTTACCTCTCTTATTTTTTATTTTAATTTATATAATTTTAATATAATATTACTCATTATTTTTTAGATTTTTTGTTATATTTTCAATTTTATCGATTTTATCAATTTTAGATATAATTTCAACTAAGGAAGTTGGAATAGGTAAAACTATAATAGAACCTTTATTTTGAGATATTTCAGTTAATACTTGTAATAATCTTAATTGGATAGTTACAGGTTGAGTAGCCATTAAAGTAGCAGCTTCTGTTAATTTTTGAGCTGCTTGATATTCACCTTCAGCGTGTATAATTTTAGCTCTTCTTTCCCTTTCAGCTTCTGCTTGCTTTGCCATAGCTCTTTGCATTGCTTCTGGTAATTCTATATCTTTTATTTCAACTAAAGTTATTTTAATTCCCCATTTTTGAGTAGTTTCATCAACTATTTCCCTTATTTTTAAATTTATTTTTTCTCTATGTTGTAATATTTCATCTAATTCAGATTGTCCAACAACGTTCCTTAAAGTAGTTTGTGCTAATTGAAAAGTAGCGCTAACATAATCCTGGATTTTTAAAAAAGCATCTTCAGGTTTAATTACTTGAAAATAAACTACTGCACTAACCTTTATAGTTATATTATCAGCAGTTATAACCTCCTGAGAAGGTAAATTTAATGGTACTTCTCTTATATCTATTAATACAATTCTATCTATTATTGGTATTAAAATAACAAGCCCTGGTTCCACTACCCTATTAAACCTACCTAATCTTAAAATAATTCCCCTCTCATATTGATTAACTATTTTTATAATACTCGTTATTAAAGGTAATATAAAAGCAAAAAAGATAATTATCAGAAAAAATAATATCGATAAAATACCTGTCATAATAAAATACCTCCGTTAAATTTTTATTTTATATTATAATTAATATTATTTTTCTTCATCTTCTATTATATCATTTTTTTTCATATATGGATCTGATATATCGATATTAAAAAGCATAACAGCTTTTCTGTAATAATATAAAGCACTTTTTAAATCACCTTTTAACTCATAAATTCTTGCTAATTTTATGTAATTATCTAAAGTAGGCTTTTTAATAATCTCTTTTTCTAATTTTTGTTGTTCTTCGTAAGTAGCATAAGTCGAATTAAAAATATTATTAGTTTTAGGATATATAATTTTTAGGGCTTCTTTATAAGATGCAATTGCTAAAGAAATCTTATTTAAAGTATTTCTACTTTCTCCTAACATAAACCAACTAGATAAACTGCTACTATTATAACTGATATATTGTAATAAATATTTTTCCGCCTTATCAAATTCCTTTAAAATAAAACTTATATATCCTGCATAAAAATAAGCTTCAGGTATAAGTTTTCCATAACTTTTAGTAGATAATAAGAAATATTCTCTAGAGTATAGGTAATTTTCTTGTTCTAAATAATTTTTAGCTTTTTTATAAGCTCCAAGAGAAGTATATTTTAATTGAATATCATATTTATAAGTGTGTTTAGCAAAAGCTATTAACTTAATAAATTCAGATACATAATTATCGTCATATGAAACTCTTATTAAATGTTGTCCAGGAGAAATCTCAGCTCTTAATGGAGTATTACCTATAAAAACATTATCAACATACACTGAACAATTGGAAGGCACAGTATTTATAATAAGAACAGCTTTTAGTTTATTATCATTATAATCTTCTTGATTTTCTTCATTAACTTGATTAGAATACACTACATTTTTTATAAAATAAATTAATATAAAAAAAACAAAAACCAATAATTTAAAAATTACTTTTTTATTTTTGTTTTTATTTTTTATCATAAAGATTATAATTTCTTATTTTTATTTATTTTTATTATCTTTATTGTAAAGTATCTCAATGTTAGCATTTTTTCGTAATTTTTGAATATATTCATTAGATTTTTGTTGAGCTAATATTTCTTGTAATTTAGGTTTAACATCTTGATAGGATTGTAATACGTTTATATATTTAACAATGTAATATAACTTTTGGCCTTTATAATTTACTTCAATAGGTCCAATAATTTCTCCTTTTTTGGGAGCTTTAAATATTGCTTCATCTAAAGCTTTAAAAGTAGGTGATGCGTTAGAAATATCATTTTTTAAAAGAAAACCTGCATATCCTTTTGTATCTTTAGTTAATGGATCTTGAGAATAAGTTTCTGACAATTTTTCAAATGAAGCCCCTTTTTTCAAATTATCTAATATGGAATTAGCTAACTCTTTATCCGGAACCATTATAAAAGAAACTTCTACCATAGGTAATGAGCTCTTTATATTATCATAAAACACTTTTAATTCATCTTCCGTTAATTCAGAAATAACCAATTTTCTTAATAGTAAATCTAATTTAACTTTTTCTTTATAATCATCAAAACTAACATTTCTTGCCTTTAATTGATCTTTTAATTTCTCAATACCCCCCATATTTAAAGCTACTTTATATATTTCTTCTTGAATATCTTTTTCACTTACAGTTATATTTTTTTTCTTAGCTTCTTGTAAAACTAATACCTGGTTTATTAAATTTTGTAAAGTTTCATAACCATATTGCTTATTTAATTCTTCATTTAATTGATTTTGAGTAATATTTTCGTTATTAACTTTTGCTACTATTTTATTATCATTATTTTGATTACATGAAGAAAAAAATAAAGTAATAATTATACTTGTAATTATAAAAACTTTTAATAATATTATCTTATTTTTTAATTCATTATTCTTTAATTCTTTTTTATACATTATTAAACTCCTTCTTTATTGTTTTTTATTATTGTTATTTTACTATTTTTATAATAATAGATAAATTAAAATTGAATGCACTCTTTAATTTAATTAAGTTTTAATTTAAAATAATAAAAATAGAATTAAACGTAATTTTTTTCTCTGATGTAGAATAATTTTTTTCTTCGAGGCTTTCTAAGAGGCTTTTTAACAAATTCAACTTTTTCAACTAAAGGACTATTGATTTTATAAGTTTTTTCTACTCCAACCCCTTGGACTACTTTTCTAACAGTAAAATACCTATCATCTTTTGGTCCGTGAATTTCTATAACAATCCCTTCGAAAACTTGGGTTCTTGATTTATCTCCTTCTTTTATTTTTTGATAAACCTTAACAGTATCACCTACTTTAAAATTTATCTCTTTAGTTCCCGGTAAATAAGATTTATAAACTTCCTTTAATATTCTTTTTCTATCCTTTACTTTTAAAGTTATCATCTTAATCAACTCCTTAAATTATTTTAATAATTTTATTATTTTTTATGTAATAACTAACTTTATATTTTTATATTTTTACATTTTCTACTTTAACCCTTTTTATTTATAAATTTTATAATATATTTAATTTTAGTTCCAATATATTAGAATCATTTAAAAGTATTTTTATACTTTGCTTTTGAATATTTAATATTTTAATTTTATTTTGGTTGATTATTATAGTTTGATTTTCTTTTAAGAAATATTCTTTTTCATCCATAGCTAAAACGCCGTATTTTTCATTATTTATAAAAATAGTTCCCTTATAAGTCATATTTAAAGTAGGAATATCATTGTTATTAATATTACTTTCAAAACTTTGATTATAAATATTTCTTTTAGTAATTAATTCTAATTCTTTTTGTTTCTCTTGTTCTTTTATTTGTTTTTCTAATTCTAATTGCTCTTTAATTTTATTTAAATAATACTTCTCATTAAAAAATTTCAGATTAAAAGAATAATTATTTACATTTTCAACACTGGGAGGTAAATATAAATTGGATAAAACTAAACTAACCAATAAATTATTTTGTTCTTCATTAAGTGTTATATCTAAAGCATTTATTTTTAAAAAATCTTGGTTTTTATAAATATAATCTAAAATATTTAATAAATTTTCTTCATTTGATAATACTAAATTAATAGTTATATTGTTATCTAAATTTTTTACTTGATTTATTTCAGCTAAATTATATCTTCTTATAAAAGTTAATAATTTCTCATAATTTGAATTATTAATTTCCTTAGGTAATTCAATTTTATTATTACTTAAAATCCTTATTTCTTCTTGTATTTTTATTTTTTCTTTTTGTATAGATATCAATTGCTTTCTTTTAATATTATAAATAAAGTAAAACCAACTAAAAGCTAAAAGTATTAAGATAATTATAATTAAAAATAATTCTCTTCTTTTCATAATTTTATTTACCTTATTATTTTACTTTTATTTCAATAGTATTATCAATTATTTCTGTTTGATTTTCATTATCAATTGTTATTATCCGTTTATTGCTTTGAATATTTGAAATTATAGCAACATCTTTTAAACTTGCTTTTAAAGAATTCTGAAAAGCTAAAGCTTGATCATAATTAAAACACACAAACTTTAAAAAAAACACACCATTATTATAAGAAATAGAATTAAAATAAATCTCTTTTAATACATTTTTATCAATATTATTTATTTTGTAAATAATTAAAAAAGCTTTTTCTTTATAGCTATCATTTTTAGTACTATTTGATAAAATATTCGTTTTTAGTGAATTATAAGTGCTATTTAAATTAGCTAAAATAATTTTTTCTGCATTATACCTTTTATTAACTCCTGCATAAATAATAAACGATAATAAAATTAATAATACCACATAAGCTACTAAGAATTTATTAAAAATTTCTTTATTTTCTTCTATATTAACTTTTTCTTCCAATTCATCTTTATTTAGATTAATAGAAAAATTTTTATAATTTAGTATCTTTTCATATAAAGGATAATGATTATCTTGTTTTAAAACAAAAGATAAATTCCCTAAACTTCTTTTCAATAAATCTAACAAAGTAAGCTCTTGATAATCAGCATTAGAAAATAGGTATATACCTTCTATGTTTAATTTCGTTTGAGCTTGAAAAGAAGAAATAATTCTATATATTTCATTTACTATCTTACTAGCTTGTAAATCATTAACATCTATCTTGAAACTATCTATATTATAAGGTAGGATACTAAAAAAGAAATAACCTGTCTTTTCAAAAGAAGAAATAGATAAATAATACCGACTTAAATTTAAAACTATATAATTAGGTTTATCAAAATTATATACTTCTTTTATTGCAAAACTATGAGGTAAAATATATTTTATACTTACTTTTAATTTATTAAGGTATTGTAAAAAATTATCTAAATTTTCTCGCTTTATCCCAATAAAATATAACTTAGAACCAATTAAATTTATACTATTATAAGTTAAATTTGGACTAACAGGGAGATTTTTATATAAATTTGATTTAATAGCTTTGTAAGATTTTAACTCAGCTGGAATGCTTAAGGCCTTAGTTATTAAAAAACTATCAGGAACTAAAATAATTAATTCCTTTGTCTTTTTTAACAAATCTATATTTATTTTAGTAATATCATCAATTACTTCTTCCCTTAAAATCCCAGCTTTATAATAAACTAAATTGAATTCTCTATTATTTAATATATCTATTATCATTTTTATTTTTTTATTATCTTTAGTTTATTTCTAATTTTTTATTTATTCTTTAAAATAAACAATAGAAGCATAAGAAACTGTAGAGTCCATTAATTTATCCTCATATCTTTTATAATCAATTAATTTTGAATTAATTTTAAACTCATTTACTATAGATAACTTATTTAAGATAATAGCTAAAAATGTATTAGTAAATATCCCATCAATCCTTGATATATTTTCAAAATAAAATAAATCATTTACTTTTAAATTTAACAGTAGATTAATGTATTTTTCATCATAAATTTTAGGATCAAAAGATTTTTGATCTCCAAATTTTTTACCAACATGGCTTAAATCTATACTCGATATAAAAACAGTTTTTTTATAATCAATCTCATTTATAAAGGAATCTATAATTTTATTAAATAATTCAATGTTTCCATATGATATTATCATTGGCACTATTTTTATTTCAGTATTTATTTTACCTTGAGCAATTAATTTTTTTTCTAATAATTTTATATATGGAATCTGAGATTCTATAGAATGCTCAGATCTATAAATTAATATATCTTCAAATAAGTCAAAATAATTATCTTTAAGAATATCTTTTAAATTATAGTTTATTTTTTCAATTAGATTTTTATTAGTTTTTAAAATTCCAAAAGGAGTTTCAAAATCCAAAGGAAAAATAGATATCGGATTTTTATGATAATAATGACTAACGCCTAAAATAAATATATTCTCTATCTCTCTATCATTTTTAATTATATTATCTAATAATAATTTATATGATTTAAAATAAGTATCCTTTGCAACTTTTAAGTCCATATGAGGAACAATTAAAGAAATTATATCATTAGAAAAATTGGTATCATTTGAATTATCTATAGCAATATTAAATAAAAAATCCTCAGCTTTAAGTGAATCTTCAGGATAGCTTATTCCTATTAAACTCCCTCTTAAAATTCCTTTTTGTTTTAAATTTTGAACTTCTTTTTCATAGGCTTTAATAAAATCTTCATTTAATAATAACAAATTATCTTCAAAAAACTTTATCAAATTGTAAAGCTCGCTGTCTGTAGGGATTATTCCAGTATATTTAAATATAATAGATTTAATGTCATTAAAAGAATTTTTACCGTCTAATAAAGATAAAACTAAAACTACTATAGAATTAACAATAAAATCAGGAGATATTCTATAAGGATCAGTAATTAAAAATAAATCCTGCCCATTTAAATTAATTGGCCTTATATCTAAATATCTCGCTTTTAATTTATTTCCACTATTTAATTCGTTATTAAAGTAGCTATCCTGTTTATTTATAAGATCCATTTTGTTTTATTATTATTATTATTTCATTTTCACTATTGAAAAATTTCTTTGATTATTCTCTTATTATTTTTCTTTATTTTATTTCTTAACCCTTTTTTAAATAAATAAGATAAAAAATTACAAATTAAAACATAATTTTCTAAATTCACAAAAAGAACAAACTGATAAATCATCTACTACTGGAAAATATTCATATATTTTTTTTATATCATTATCATTAATATCAGTGTGATTTTTTAATTCCAAATAAGCTTCTTTTATTTTATTCTTTATTTCGTTATAACTATTAAAAATAAATTCAATAAAATCTTGAATATCATTTATACTTATAACTTGCTCCTCTAATTCTGGAAATAAATAAACAATAATATTTTTTATATTAAATTCATTGTAAATATTACTATAATAAAGTGTATATAATTTAAATTGATTTAAATCTAAATCTTCTTTTTTATGGGTTTTCCAATCGTAAATAAAAATCTGCTTCTCTTTTTCATTAATTATTACAAAATCCGGATTTAAAAGTATTTTTATATTCCCATTTTCTATTTTTAAATTATACTCAATTATATTATACTTTTTATTAACATTGTCTTTATTTTTTATTTCTCCTATAGAATCTATCCAAAGAATATGAAAATTCTTTAAAGCCTTAAGAATATTATCATTAAAATATTGATAAAAATTAACCAAAGCAGTTAAAGACATTTCATATAAATTTTCTAACTCCTTATTAGTTATAGAATAATCATAAAAAAATTCCCAAATATAATTATTTTTATATAAGTTAATAAAATTAGCATCAAAAAGATTACCAAAATTATTACATGTAATTTTTTTAGAGTTATTAATATTATTCCAGAATTGAATTTTGAATTTATTTTTTATTTCTTCAAAATCTATTGAATTATTATTAATGAAATTATTGATAATAATTTTAATAAAAAGATGGACTAAATCTCCTTGGAAATGCTTTAAAAATTTTATTTTTTTTAAAAAACTAACTAAAACCTTTTCTTCCTTTAAAACAAAAAAATCTAGATATTTAAATAAGAATTTTCTATTACAATTTTTAAAGATTTTATGTTTATATAAAGACCATTTTAAAGCATTTTCTATCCCAATTCTTATATTTTTTATTCTTTTTGAATCCATAAAAACAAACTAATAGTTATTATAAACTATATCTAATATTTGTTCTTCTAAAATTTTAGCATCATAAGTATATGGTCCATTATATAATATAGCAAAAGATAAATATTTATTAGAATTAGTTTTAATGAATCCTACTAAAGCTGATACGTCATTTAATGTTCCTGTTTTAGCTTTAATAGTTTTTGGCATATTTTTTCTACTGCTTAAAGTTCCTTCTAAATAGCCAGGTAATGTATATTCTATATACTTAAATAACCCATTCTTTACAGAATAACTAAGGAGCTTAGCAAACATAAAAGGAGAAACCCTATTTTTTCTCGATAATCCACAACCATCATCTATCACAATATTATAAAAACCTAAATCCCTATAATATTCTTGTAAATTAATGTCATACTTATATTTTAATAAATAATAAATACTTTGAGAAACATAATTATCACTCCAATAATTCTGATATCTTAAAGCATTTAATAGTGTTTCAGTTAAATAAGTATTCATTAGTTTTAAATTTCCTTTTTTATTATATAAAGGGATAACAGGCACATTTATAGATAAATCCTTTAAAATTTTGCTAAAGACTAACTTATTATATTCAAAAGGATCTTCATAAATATACCAATACGCATTATCAACAAATGAAGATTTATTAATAAGAGAATAAGGATTTAACCCTAAATTAGGGAACACCATAATATTTTCATTTTGTTTTATTATTTTTATCATATTTTGATTAAAAGAAAAAGGAATAACATAAGGAGCAAAAGGCTCACCTTTGTAAATCTCCCAAGATTCCGGAAATATCGGTATAGATTTTTCCTTACTAATAGAATAATCTATACAAAATTTACCATTAATAGATTTTATATTATAACTATCTAAAGTCTCTTTTACACAATTAAATAAAAAATCATAAGGATCATATATAATCTCTTCAATTAAAGTAGGATTAAAATCAGCATTAACTATTATATTGCCGTTTAATACTCCATTTTCTATATCTCCATCTGTATAGAATTTTAACTCAAAAAAATAGAATGGAGATAAATTAGATAAAGCGCAGTACGTTGTGAGCAATTTTATAGAAGAAGCTGGAATGAATAAACTACTAGCGTTTTTTTCATATACTACCCTATCTTTATCATAAATATCTATAAAAATAATCCCAATCTTCCCTGTTTTCAATAAAGATAACTTAGAATCTATTTTATTCTTTAATGTTAAATCATAAGCTAATACTATTTTAATACTTACTAAAATAACTAAAATAGTAAAAATAAAAAATACTAACTTAAAACTTATATCTACTCTTAACTTATTTTTTAATAAATACTTATTAATTTTTCTCAACATTTATTATTTTTAGATATTACTGATGAATTTATATTATATAATTTAACTAAAAAATTTTGAATTCCTTTTAGGGAGTTAAGATACCTAAAAACCTTCCTAATAATTAAAATAGTTTTTTTAAAATTTATTTTTTTAGGTTTATTTTTAGGATTTTAACTATTTTATTTATTTTTTAATATTTTCCTTATATCCCTTACCTCACATGCTTACATTTGTTACTTTTTCTAAGATAACTTTTTAAAAATGTTTTTTTTTCATTATCTATTATCCTCTTAAGTTATTAGTAATTCATATTCAAAATTAACTAAATTTTTACTTATCTTATCAAACTCTATCCCTACTAAATATATCTTTTGGTAATTTAAATATTTCTTAAAGTATTCTTTTTCTTTAATTTGTTTTAATGCTTTCCCTTTTTCCTCTTCTTTCTCTAGTACCTTAAACTCTATTATATATACTACTTTTTTATCCACCATTACACTCATATCTATCCGCCCTTTTGATGTATTATCTTCTATTATCACATCTAATCCCGTTGTATATAACATACTATATACCGATATTACATAACTATATTCTTCTTTTAAATACATATAACTTATTGCACTTATTAATATCTCTATTTGTTCCTTTAATTCTTCTATTCTTTCTGTTTTTAATATCTCTATTATTTTTTCTGCTATTACATTTACTTTTGATTTCTGTTTTACTAAATTATACAATATATCTCTATTAAATGATACTCTTACTTCTTTATTCGGAAATCCTAATTCAAACAATATCCCATTTTCACTTACCTTATAATCTCTTATTGTTAAATATCCACTTTGAAACATTATCGCTTCTATTTCTATCTCTTCTACGTCAAATTTATTTAATAAACTCTCATCTGCTTTTATCCCTTCTAATTCCACTACATTATACTCCTTCTGTTTTATTAACTTTATTAAAAAACTTGGCGTTCCTGTTTCATACCAATAATTCCTTATCTCCTTCTTATCTAAATATAACAACACATCAAATGGATTATACACTTTATTAGCTAAAAAGTTATATCCGTTATACCATTCTTTTATCTCTTCTAAATTTACATCTTTTAAATACTCTTTAAAATAATATTCTAATTCCTCTTGGGTATATCCGCATATATTTCCATACCTCTTGTCTAATGATATATCTTTTAACTGATTTAATCCACTAAACAGTGATACTTTCGCAAATTTACTTACTCCCGTTACTAATACAAATCTTATATATCTGTCTAATGCTTTCAATACTGAATAAAATGCTTTTAACATCTCTCTTATCTCATATACTTCTTCCTTATCTATTAAATCTAATATCGGTTTATCATATTCAT
>Ga0209721_1000153_pt1:0-65000 | contig 68530 bp, 55 predicted proteins | sample TshhotsprinmetaG_FD_184139 | JGI IMG/M metagenome (GOLD analysis project Ga0209721, IMG submission 184139) | Hot spring microbial communities from South Africa to study Microbial Dark Matter (Phase II) - Tshipise hot spring metaG (SPAdes)... | ecosystem: Environmental > Aquatic > Thermal...
TAGTGAGAGAGTCTTTCTTGTCAGTTTTGGTTTTACGCAAAGACAGCTTTGCAAAATTAGAGATCAGAAGGGGGTTAATGATGGCGGTGTTAATATCTTTAGAAGACAGGTAAGAGAAGAGATTGATGTGGTAGCATCCTGTGGACTCCATAGCAGCAATGACATTGGAGAGGTCTTTACAGTGAGAGGTGATAGCCTTCAAAAGTTCGGAGAAACCCTTTCTATCCATAGAAGTAGAGATGGAAAAACAGACATTACCTTTGCTATCAAGAGCTGTAGCAGAGAAGGAATCTTTGGAGACATCAATACCGACAAACAGATTACTCATGGCAAAACCTCCATAATGACATATATAGACGAGGCAGGTGAAGCCTCCCGGCCAATCCTCCATGGTGACGAGGGTTCAGAGACCCAATCAACCTATAATGGCTATGGGAGGCAGGGAACAGACTCCTTTAAGGGTTCAATGACCCAGGTGAAATGGAGTTCTCCTGCCTGTCCAACTTTAACGGGTAAAACCCGCTTATATAAACTTTATAACACAAATTCTTAGTAGGAGGGAAAATGGAAGAATCCTGTATCTGTTATCAGAGCAAAAGCATATGAACTTTTACAACTCTTTAATATGAGGTTTTACAATGAGACACAATATTCTTGAAAAGTACCGTCTTTCTCTTTAAACCCGTCAACTCACAATACTCTGTAATAATCTTTCCTTTCTCCTTCTTGCTACCTTTTAGTACCTCTTAAGTTGCCTATCTAAAAGTTCCATCTCAAAACCCCCTATCATCTTCTGCCTCATTGTAAATTTCTTACAAGAAGGGATTTTACCATTTGGGAGACATTTTATTTTGATCTAACCAACCCGATTTCGGAGACATTTTCTATGATCTAATGCGGAGTATTGACATCACACGTTTCTTTATGTTTTAATTTATCTACCTGAAGAAGGGTTAAAAAGGTCATGAAGGCCGTGGAAGGTTTAGTAACTCAGCCACGGCTTTTTTTATGAATATGACTCATGAAGAGTCTCTACCTCTCAAGAAGAGAGAAGAAAATTTTAATTAGTTATCACGGAGGGGTTGAGATGCTTGTATTTTTTACGTCGATTTTATTTCTTACATTGATCTTAGCATTTCCTCTTTATGGTGAACAAAGAAAATCTGAAGAAACCCAATTGGAAGAGATAGTTGTGCAAGAAAAAATAATAACAAAGAAAAAAACTTCAATTTCCATTAGTCCTGAGACTTTTCCTGCAAATGTGAATGTGCTTACAAAAGATGAGTTAAGTAATGTGATAATTACCAGACATGAAGAGATTTTTAGAAAAATTCCCAGTCTCTATGTTGAAAACTATGGTCAAGGTGATATAGGCTCTGCTTTAACTATGAGAGGCCTTGGGGGTGGAGGGGGAGGTAAAAGATATGTTGCTACATACATTGATGGAGTTCCCCAAAATTACCCTATTTATTTCGGTGATCATATAATCTCATGGCTCCTACCTGAAATGATTGATCGAGCTGAGGTTGTAAAAGGTCCATTTTCAGTGTTTTGTGGTGATAATTCTATAGGAGGCTGTATTAACATAACAACCCGAGAACTTTCTCCCTCAAGCTTAACTATTTCCGCTGGTAGCTATGAAAGTTTTAGATTTATACCTATTTTTAGTTATGATAAGTTAAAAATAATACCCTTTATTCTCGGAGAGTTTCAAAGGATAGGAGGATTTAGAGATAATTCGGATTATGAAAGACGTAATTTTTTTGCAAAGATAGCCATACCGCTTGATGATAATAATCTTGCGATAAAATTAGGTTACTACGAAGCGGATTGGAATTCTCCTGGATATATATCAAAAACAGAGCTTGAAAGTGGCATTGTAAATAGAAAATCAACATTGACTCCTGATGACGGTGGTGACAGTAATATTCTGTCTTTTGTTATAAACTACTATCCAAAAACAAGAGAACAGGGTTTATATCTTACCGCTTACCACAGCAACATAAAATTAAATAGATATGTCGCCTTTCCAATTTATAGTACATCTCCGATAAAGCAACAGGCAAGAATATTCAACACCAAAACTTGTGGCATAAGAGCTTACTATAATTTTTTTATTAATGAAAAAATAAGCCTTACTCCTGGATTTGAGTTCAGGTATGATGACGGATATTATCAGAGATATCCAACAATTAAAAGAATTAAATCAGGTGTTTATTCTCAATACTGGGATGCAACATATAAACAGTATGCTCTATTTCTCCAAGGACAGCTAAAACCTTTGGACATATTGAAATTTGTGGGAGGTATAAGATTTGACAGATTTATATACGATGTATCAAATAGCACTGCCGATGTTAATTCAGGTAGGGGAAGTTCTTCTGTAATAAGTCCTAAGATAGGATTAGTTTTTTCTCCCATAAAAAATTTTGATATTTTTGCAAACTGGTCCAAGAGCGCAAGGGCACCTTATATGAATGAAGTTTCACCTTCAAGTTCCTCTCAGAAGAAAAACTTTGATATTGAACCTGCTAATATTTCCTCTTGGGATATTGGATTTAATGCTTTTATTTTTGACAAGGTTCAATTTACTTTTGATTACTTTAACACAGATCTTAAACGAGAGATAGCAATAATTAATAATGAACCTGTCAATATTGGAAATTCAGAAAGAAAGGGCGTAGAAGTGGAAACTAAAATTTTTATCTTACCCGAACTTGCTTTATATGGAAGTTATTCATGGGTAGATGCAAAAGTAAAAAATCCGCAGAACCCTGGACAGGATAAAGTAATAGATGTGCCCAAACATATTGTAAAATTTGGCATAGAAATTTCAAAAGAGTTTAACAGAACTGAAAGTTTTTATGGTGAGCTGAGTTATTATTACATATCTGGAAAGTATTACTATATAGGAAAAGCTACTATACCTGTTAAGGGTCCTGATTTTGATAGGTATAACTTAAATCTAAAATACAAGGCTGGGAAATTAAACTATTTTCTATCAACTGTTTTTATCCCAAGAAAATATTCTTCAGAAATTACATGGTTAAATGGCTCTGAAATTATGATAAATCCTCAACCTCGTTGGGATTTTAATTTAGGTATAAAATATGAATTCTAGAAAAGGAGGTCTTTATGTTTAGAAGTATCATTTTAGTCGTTTTTACGCTTTTTACATTGACTATGCTCTCACAATCTGTTGAGGCACATGATTTTTGGATTGAAAAGAAAGATGGTAAATACTTAATATTATCAGGTCATGACAATTTAACTGAAGGCTATGAACCTGAGAGGGTAAGAGACTGGATAATTATTAATGTAAAGGGACAAAAAATAAAAACAAGCATCTCTAAAACCGAAAAGGGAGCTTATTTCAATGAAAATGGAAAAGATATAGCGTTGGTTAATGTGTTTTTTGATAATAAATACTGGGTGAAAACAACAGAGGGATGGAAAAACATTGGCAAAAGAGAAGCACAAAAAAATGGCTTTCAAATTCTTGAATCAGGAAGGTCCTATAAATTTGCAAAATATATTAATAAATGGAATGATATATTTACAAAGCCCTTAAAAACTAAAATTGAAATTATACCACTTAACAATCCTTTAAAAGGTGAAAATTTAACAGTAAAAATCCTTTTAGAAGATAAACCTCTCAAGGATGCCCCTATTTTTCTAAATGGTGCTCATGAGGAGTCACTTAGAACAGATTCAGATGGAAAAGCTAATATTTCAACCAGAAAAGGATTAAACATAATAAGTGTTACAACCAAGGTACCATCTGCTAGTGATCCCGATGGAGATCAGATTTACTTAAGAGCTTCTATCAGTTTTAATAGGGAGTGAAGATGTTATGAGAAATGAAAATTCTCTAAAGTTTTTACTCATGTTTGTAATAAGTTTATTTTGTCTTGATAGTGTTTACGCTCATGGTATAGATTATCAAGTTATAGGTAACAATGCAATAGCAGTTAAAGTGCTTTATACAGGTGGAGAGCCTATAAGTTTTGCTAATGTGCTCATTTTTGCACCAGATGAGAAGATTCCCTATTTGAAAGGAAAAACTGATAAAAATGGAGTCATTGCCTTTCTTCCTGACAGAAAAGGAAAATGGAGTATTGAAATTACTGATGAAACAGAACATGGAATGCATAAAAAGTTAATCTCCCTTCAAGTGGAGGAGGATTTTAAAACAGTTATAGCTCAAAAAGGTTTATTAGAAAAATATTCAAAGGTATTAACAGGAATTGGATTGATCATTGGAACTTTTGGACTAATCGCCTTACTTAGAAATCGGAAAAATAAATAATTTAATACAAGCATTCCTTTTATCACGGGACTGTTTGGCTTAAAACAGTCCCGTACTTTTTTAGCTTAAGACCTTATTTCTAACATATGGTAAAAGACCGCCTTGAATAATTAGTTCTGTTTCTTTGGCATTAAGATTTGAGAAAACCTCAAACTCAACATTTTTGTTAAGATTAACTATTATGTATTTCTGGCTATTTGTTACCCTGTCTAATAAGTTTTTAATTTCAAGTAAATCTCCCTGTTCCACCTTCTCGTAATCATCAGAATTTGCAAAGATAAGGGGCAGAATACCAAAATTTATTAGATTTGCTCTGTGAATTCTTGCAAATGATTTAGCTATTACTACTTTAATTCCCAGATACATGGGTGCTATGGCTGCATGTTCACGAGATGAACCCTGACCGTAATTTTCACCACCCACTATAATCCCACCACCGTGTTGTTTTGCCTTTAGCGCTCTTTCAGCAAAGGTTTCATCAATGTTTTTAAAGGTAAAAGTTGATATCATGGGAATATTTGATCTAAAAGGAAGCACCTGGCTACCTGCTGGCAATATGTCATCGGTTGTAATATTATCTCCTAATTTAATAATCACTTCTGCTTTAATGGTGTCTTCTAGAGGTTCCTTAACAGGAACTTCTTTTATATTAGGACCTTTAATTATCTTTGTTTTGTCTTTTTTAGGTGGAATTATCAGATTATCGTTTACTAAAAAGCTATCTGGTTCTGGAATATCCTCAATGCTTATGCCTGCATCTAAAGGATTAACTAACTCACCATTTATGGCAGCAAGAGCACAGGTAATTTGAGAGGCAAGATAGACTTCAGCATCCTTTGTTCCCGATCTACCTTTAAAATTACGATTATAAGAGCGAACTGAAACTTGTCCACTTCCGGGTGCTCCGCCCATTCCAATACATGGCCCACAGGAGGATTCCAGAATTCTTGCTCCAGCAGATATAAGCTCTTTCAGTGAACCATCGCTTACAAGCATTTCATAGACCTGTTTTGAACCGGGATTTATCAATAGGTTTACATCTTCATGTACGGTATTGCCCCTTAAAATAGAAGCAACGGTTTTCATGCTTTTATATGAAGAATTTGTGCAAGAACCAATACAAACCTGATTAACCTTAAGACCTGCAACTTCTCTTACTGGTACCACATTATCTGGGCTATGGGGCTTTGCAATCATTGGTTCAATTTCCGATAGATTAAGCTCTATAATCTCAGCATATTCGGCATCCTCATCAGCTTGAATTTCAACCCATTGATACCCTCTTCCCTGAGATTTTAAGAACTTTAATGTCAATTCATCGCTTGGAAAGATTGATGTGGTTGCTCCGAGTTCTGCTCCCATATTAGTAATGGTTGCTCTTTCCGTAACTGAAAGGGCTTTAACACCCGGACCACCATATTCTAAAATTTTACCTACTCCGCCTTTTACTGTAAGCATTTTAAGAAGTGTGAGAATCACATCCATTGCAGTTACATAGGGTTTCTTAAGCTTTCCAAGAAGGTTAATTTTTAATACCTTAGGCATGGTGAATTCAAAAGGCAGTCCTGCCATTACTGATGCAGCTTCTAAGCCACCAACACCGATGGCAAGCATGCCAATTCCACCTCCTGTTGGAGTGTGACTATCTGTACCGAGGGCAATAAGGCCAGGAGCTGCAAATCTCTCAAGATGTACCTGATGACTTATTCCATTACCTGGTTTTGAAAAATAGGCTCCAAACTTTGCAGCAGCAGTCTGAAGAAAGAGATGATCATCGGCATTCATAAAATTGCTCTGGAGCATGTTGTGATCCACATATGAGACTGCAAGTGGAACTCTTACTTTATCAATGCCAATGGCTTCGAACTCAAGCCATGTCATGGTTCCGGTTGCATCTTGGGTATAAACCTGGTCAACTCTTACTCCGATTAGTTCTCCTTCTTTTAATTTTCCAGAAACCAAATGCGATTCAAGAATTTTTTCTACCACATTCTTTCCCATTAAACTCTCCTCCTTGTTTAAAACCTTCAAAAAATTAGTATAATATTATATTTCAAAAATTTCAAAAGGAGGAGATAGTGCACTTTTTCACTTACAAAAATGGAGAACTGTTTGCGGAGGATGTTCCTGTAAGGGAATTAATAAATGAATTCGGAACACCTTTGTATATTTATAGTTATGGCACTTTAATAAGGCATATTAGAGCATACGAGGAAGCTTTTTGTGAAGTACCTCACATTATTTGTTATGCTGTGAAAGCAAATTCTAATTTAGCTATTTTAAGAATCTTTGCAGAGCTTGGCATAGGTGCAGACATTGTCTCAGGTGGAGAACTATTTAGAGCCATCAAGGCTGGAATAAAGCCTCATAAAATTGTGTTTGCTGGAGTTGGTAAAACTGACGAAGAAATCGAATATGCTCTTAAAAATAAAATTCTCATGTTTAATGTAGAGTCTGAAGCTGAGCTATATAAAATCAATGAGAAGGCAAAGAGTCTTAAAAAAATCGCGTATGTTGCACTTAGAGTAAATCCAGACATAGACCCAAAAACTCACAAATACATTGCTACAGGACTTAAAAGCAGTAAATTTGGAATTCCCATTGAAAAAGCCCTTGATTATTATAAAATCGCAAAGTCACTTAAAAATATAAAAGTAATCGGTATTCACAAGCACATTGGATCCCAGATTACGGAGACTTCTGCTTTTGTGGAAGCTCTTAATAAAATCCTTTCACTTTATGATCGTCTTTCAAAGGAAGATTTAGACATTGAATATGTAGATATTGGTGGAGGTCTTGGCATAACCTACAAGGATGAAACTCCACCACATCCAAAGGATCTTGCAGATTCTCTAATTCCGCTAATAAAAAATAAGAAAGGAAAACTTATAATAGAACCAGGTCGCTCAATTGTAGGTAATGCAGGAATTCTTGTTACAAAGGTTCTATACAATAAAGAAACAGACACGAAAAACTTTTTTATTGTAGATGCAGGAATGAACGATCTTATAAGACCCACCCTTTACGGGTCCTATCATGATATTCAACCAGTAGTTATCAGAAAAAGACCTAAATTAGTAGCGGATGTTGTAGGTCCTATATGTGAATCAGGCGATTTCTTGGCAAAAGACAGAGAATTAGAGAAAGTATCCGCTGGTGAGTATTTGGCAGTTATGAGTGCTGGAGCCTATGGTTTTGCGATGTCATCTAATTACAATAGCAGACCCCGTGCAGCAGAAGTGCTTGTCAAAGGTGATAAATATGCTCTAATAAGAAAAAGAGAAACCTATAAGGATCTAATTAAAAATGAAATCATACCAGAGGAGTTGCTGTAATGGAAAAAATTTCATTTGTAAAAATGCATGGACTTGGTAATGATTTTATCCTCATTGATTGTATGAAGCAAAATTTATCTGAACCTGAAAAATTTGCCATTCACTACTGTAACAGAAGGTTTGGTATAGGCGCTGATCAACTGCTTCTGTTGTATCCTTCGAACATAGCTGATTTTAAAATGAGAATTTTTAATGCTGATGGCTCAGAAGTGGAGATGTGCGGAAACGGAATAAGGTGCTTTGCCAAATACGTATGGGACAGAGGACTTTCTGATAAAGAAACTCTTTCTGTTGAAACTCTCGCTGGAATAATAAAACCCAAAAAAATAGGAGAACTTGTGCAGGTAGATATGGGCGTACCTGAATTTCAGCCAGATAAAATTCCAGTTGATGCTGAAACTGAAAAAGCCTTTGATCTCTTAATAGAAATAGCAGGATGGCATGCAAAACTAAATTGTTTAAGCATGGGAAATCCCCATGCTGTAATTTTTCTTGAAGAGGACCCTAAAAATTTTGCTGTTTCAAAATATGGACCAATTATTGAAAATCATCCTATTTTTCCTAAAAGAACAAATGTAGAGTTTGCATATGTGAAAAACAGAGAGGAAATAATAATGCGAGTATGGGAAAGAGGAGCAGGCGAGACACTTGCTTGTGGAACAGGTGCCTGTGCTACAGCTGTTGCTTCAATGGTTAAGGGATATACGAATAAAAAAGTAACAGTCCATCTTCTTGGTGGAGATCTTGTTATTGAATGGGCTGATAACGGACATGTTTATATGACTGGTCCTGCAGAGGAGGTATTTGAAGGTACTGTTAGAGTGCCACAAAAGGCTCTATAATCACAGTTTTTGCATATATTCTTAAAGTCATCGGTAGGTAAAAAAGGTTGGTGAGGATTTTTAATCTCCTCTAAAAGTGCTTTAATTACCATTAAAAGAGTCTTCAAATTTTCATGCCTTCTATCTCTAATTAAAGGATCAAAGAAACTTTCATCATTTACGAATTTTTTACCTAATAGCAGGTAATTTCCATCTATAAAAGCTGAGTCTATTTTTTCTCCCAATGAGTACAAATGGATATAGAGAGGAATTTGAAGACTTCCTATTGCTTTTGCCCATGTTCTACGATTTTCCATATCGAGTCTTTTAAAATTAATCCGATAATGGTGTTCATTGCTTGATGTTTTATAGTCAATTATAAGATATCGGTCTTCTATTTTATCTACTCTGTCAATTATACATTTAAACTTACTTCCTAAAAACTCCAAGTTATAGGACTTCTCTACATAATAAACTAAGAATTTTCTTATTTTTGAAAGTTCTCGATAGTAAGAAATAACCTCCTTAAGGCGTTTCAGCATTTGAAACTTTAAAATATATACCTTTCCTGTTATTTTTTCTCCATATATCCGCTTAAAGGAATCATTCAAAATACTCTCTATATCTTCATCTAAATCACGTTCAGATAGCTCCCTATTTGTCCGCTGTTTAAAATATTCTTTTAGTGATTCATGTACTATTTTGCCTATATCAGAATATTCCATTTCATCGGAAAGTAGCCTTTGTTTTCTTAATCTCAAGATATTTGAATAATAAAACTTTAGTCCACACTTTAAATACTCATCTAAGGATGAAGCAGAGAAAGTAAAATTACGGAGTACTTCCATAATCTCGCTGGTCTTATGAATTTCCTTAGGTATTTTATCTGCTAGATTTATTTTATAATTCCTTATTGAGATTATATTTAATCTCTCGTCGAATCTTTGATTTCTTTTCTTTTCTATTTCCCATATAATTTTCTCTATAAATCTTGAGCGTTCTTTTTGGTCATTTTTTAAATAAATAAGATGAGCTTCCTTTGCACCCTGTATCAAGATCGAAAAGTAATGGTAAATCAGCCTTTCTCTGTCTTGATAGGTTGGTAAATTCAGGACTTTTCTAAGTTTGTAGGGTAATAAATAATCCTCTTTTAAGTCAGGAAAAATTCCCTCGTTTAGGTCTAAAAATATTACCCTTTCGAATTTTATATTTCGGGTTTCAAGAAAGCCAAGTATTTGAATTCCCTTGAGAGGAGTGCCTTGAAAAGGAACACTGGCAGAAAGAGCAAAATTTTTAAAGAAACTGAAGTATGAATTTCTCATATCAAATTCAAAGGTACCGATTAGTGAATTCATTAATTTATCAAACTCATTTACAAAGGCTTCAGCATAGGGATAAAAAAGAGGATGTAATTTTGCAGTACTATTTTCGTAAATGAAAAGAAGAACATCTTTGCACTTCTCAGTGAAATCCTTAATATTTCTAATTTCTAAAAATTTGTTAATCGTATTTGAATGGATATAATTCAGATGATTTTTTATATCTAACTCAGATAAGGAAAGTATATCTAAAGTTTTTGCAATTTCTCCAGAAAGATGATCTTCAATCCATGTAAGGTCTACAAATAAAGGTGCACTTTCGCTTTTAAAAAAATCCTCAATTTCGTGAATTATAACTCTACTTAACTCAGCTGAATTTTTAAATAGTACATTTTTTGTATAGGGATGCATCATAAATTTAAGATATAAGGGCACATAGATTCGATTTTCTTCAACTGAGCTTAAAAGTTCAAAAAGTGCAACAAAAAAGCCAAAAATCGGTGTCCTTGAAAGAGGATAACCCATTGAAATATTGTAGTTATTCTCCTTCAAAGATGACATGCAATGCCTAATTAGAGGAAATAGATTTTCCGCTGAAGGTAACACTATGACTGTTTTTTCATCGTCAGAATTGACCTTTTGTCGATAAAATAATCCTTTCAAAATACCTTCAACCAGTTTTACCTGTCCATGTGCATCGGGACAACTGTATATTTTGATTTTTTCTTCATCAAAATTCATTTTTGGCTGTTGATATAAAAACATGAAACCACGATGATTCGAAAGTCTCTCCAGAATTCTCTTTTCCGATTCTGTTAGAGCAAAAAAACCGGCAAAAATTATTTTTTTAAAATTTATAAGACTTAAAAAATCACACTCTGATAACTGACTGTATCTTAAAGACCTTGTTGAGAGGTTTTTATCTTTCAGAAACTCATAAAAACTACCGTAAGTCTCTGAAATAAAGTGCAAATGATTCTTTGAGTTTAGAGGTATTTCAACAAGGGTATCTACCTCTTTTAGTCTTTTCTCGGATACTCCCTCAATGTATAGTTCTTCAAAAAGATTAAAAAGTTTGAAACCGTATGAAAGAAAATTGTCAAACTTGGAAAAAAATTCATTTAGAGATTTTTTTTCAATACAAATTTTATAAATAATTCCAACTGAATCAATAGGTTCAATAGGAGTGCTTGTATGGAGCTTTCCAAATACAAAATTAACAAACTCATCAATAGACATAATTTTGGGCGGAATAAAGCCAGAATTCTCTCTCTTAGAAAGCTTCTTTACCAAATAATGGGCTGGTCTTTTTCCAGGAAAAACTACTAGGTTTTCTGAGTAATCAAAGTCTTCTCTATAAAGACACTCGATAACACTCTCTAATAAATCATCCTCAGGCTTTATAATTTTTTTCCGATCCTTTTGAATGAAGGATAGTCTTTCAAGGTAATCATCAACTATTGAATCCATATGACCTCAGCCAAATCAAGATAATATATAAATCCCTTTACTAGATAGCCCTTATAAATCTCTGAAATTAATCCCATATAAAGACTTACTTGCTCTTTATGCTCATCAGAGGCCTGTCCAGTTTTATACTCTATTACTGTGATCTGATTTGCATCAACAACTAATCGGTCAATTCTGTGAATTCGGCCATGTTCATCAACTACTTCAAACTCATTAAAGCATTTCCTCCCAGGACGGTTTTCAAAAAAAGTCCTTATTTCATCCTTTTGAAGCATTTTTGAAAATATTTTTTTAATTTCAGAGAGATATCTTTTCATTTTTAATTGTAATGGCATATTTTCTAATCGCTTCTCCAGCTCTTTAATATCTTCAAAAGATAAATACTCAAATTTAGCTAAGATCTCATGAATCAATTCTCCTCTCTTTTTTTCCTCTAAATGAATGCTATCCTGAGATACATAAAAGTCCAAATTAATGGGATTATACTCAGGCTCTATAAATTTTAAAGTTCCTTTATCTGGAGAAAAAGATTTTTTTAATTTGCATCCGTCCTGATAATCAAAAAATTCTTTAAGAATATCAAAGGGAAAGTCGTCTTCTTTCTTTATGTTACAAACTATATACATTTCATCCTCAGCTCTTGTAAAAGCTACATAAAGGGTATTTAGAGTATCAGCCAGTTTTTGGATTCGTGCTTTTGTCCTTATTGAGTCTAATTTTTTGCATTTATCCGCTAAGTATTTGTTAATTTTCATAATGTAAATTTCCTCATCAGACTCATGAAGAATATAATCTTCCCTGTTATTTTTTAAATTCGAAAGAAAAAGAATAACAACAGGAAAGCCAAGTCCTTTGGCTTTATGAATAGTCATAATTTGAACGGCATCTATATCCGAACCTAAGGTTATGTTCCACAATTTTTCATCTTCATCATTAGAGGAAAAAAATTCAATTAAATCCTTTATGCTACTTAATCCTCTCTCTTCAAAAAATTTGACAAGCTCCAATATTTTTAAAAAAGTTGCCTCTTCATCTGTCATTATTTCAAAAACCCTAAATTCCGTGTAAATACTACAGAGTAAATCATAAACAGGAAGATAACCAGTAAATCTGAAAAGCTTATCAAAATATCTATTCCATAGTTCAGGAAAACTCTTCTGAAATGCCTTATAAAGAGTCTTACTATCTCTGTTTTTTAAAACAAAAGACTCAATTTCACGAGATATTTTTTCTTCATCAATTCTCTCTTCATGTCCTCTTATTTTTTTAAAAATATCACCTAAAATAAACACTGAGAATGCAAAGTCATCTACTGGGCTATCAAGAAACTTAAGCAAGTTTAAAATCTCAATAGTAACTTTTCTTTTTCTCACATCAAGGCTACTATAGGAGATAAAAGGTATTTCAAGTTTATTCAAAATAGCACTTACCTGAACAACCTCTTCATTTTTAAAACAAAGAAGTGCTATATCTTTAAAACCATATCCTCTGTTTCTAAGATCACAGATAGTTGCCGATAAATACTCACCTATCCTGCCAAGATTTTCATCATCAGAGACATAAAATGCCTTTACTTCTACATAACCACTATCCTTTACCTCCTCCAGTGATTTTTGGTCATCCGAATTTAGGCCTGTAAGAGAGGCTGCCTTTTTATACTCCTCGTTGTTTAGAATCTTCTCTTTAAAAAATTTGTCAACAAAATCTAAAATCTTTCCTTTACTTCGATAATTAATATTCAGCTTATCTATAATCATCTCTGCTGATGGAAATATATTTTCACTTTCAAGGGTTTTCATTATTCGATAATCAGCGCCTCTAAAACCATATATTGCCTGCTTTGTATCTCCAACTACAAAAAGGCTTCCATTTTCAGAAAGGGCATTTTCAATTAAAGGATATAAATTTATCCACTGAATAGGAGAAGTGTCCTGAAATTCGTCAATAAGAAAGTGATGTATTCTCTCGCCCAGTCTAAAATAAACATCTGGTACTCCCAATTTTATTAGATATAAAGAGAGGATTTTATTAATATCTTCTATGAATATCTTACCTTCCTTTCTCTTAATCTTATGGAGAGTATCCTCAAAATCCATAAATACTCGAAGGTATGGTAAATAAAAGGTTCTTGCATAAAGATAGGCATATTGAGACACAGTATCAACAAAAATGTTCCAAAGATCACATATTTTCTCGTATAGAGTTTGCAAATTTTTATCTTTCGGTTTTTTAACAGGACAGGTATCAATTCCTCTGTTTAAAAATTCCTTAAAATTCTTATTTTTAAGTATTGTAGGAAATTCATCAAAAATCCGATTTCTATTGTTTCTTTCAAGTTTTGAGCTTTGCACTAAGTCAATTAACTGTCCCATTAGCTTTGAAATTTCCTCTTCCAATTCTTTTCTATGCATTTCTAAATTTTCATTTTTAATTTTCTTGTAAGTTGATGATGATACAACATGTAAGTCATTGATTTTTTCGAAAATTTCCTTGGCTGGGTTCCATAAAAAACTATTTTTATCTTGTGCTATCTTATCTATTGTTTCTCTGAAAATTTCTGCTTTATATGTATCTTCATCTATATCTTTAAGGAATAAATCGTAGGCAAAGCTCATTAGAAAATCATTATTTAAGAGAATTTCGAAATCCTGATTAAAATTAAAATCAAGGCAAGAGGACTTAAAAATTGATGTCATAAAGCTATCTATGGTTTTAACCTGAAAATCTGAATAGTTATCGATTATCGAATCCAGTACTTTACTACTTTTTAATGATATTTCCTCATCCTCTGAAGCTGCAATTTTGCCAAATTCCTCAAAAACCTTTGAATCTTTAAAATAAATATCCTTTAACCAACCTATAATCCTCATTTTCATCTCATAGGCAGCATTATTAGAGAAGGTTATAGCAAGAATCTTTTTTAAACTACCTTTAATATCCTTTGCTAATAAAAGAAATGAAACATATCTTCTGGTGAGAGCTCTTGTTTTACCAGAACCTGCAGAGGCTTTAAGAATAAAGTAATATGGAAAGTTTAATTCTATCTCTTCCATTACCTTTAGTTTAATCTTTGATTAAAATAAAGACAAGTCTTCGAATTGCCTCATCAAAAATCTAAACGAAATCTAATAACCTCTATTGAATGAAGGTATCATTCAAGGAGATAGAAAGTAAGGTTAACGATGAAAAAAAGCAGTATCGAGAGAAATCTCTAAACCCAACTTCATCACTAGGAACTTAAAAACCACTTTAAATCAATGAGTTATCATCTACAAATTAGCCTACATGCCCTCTAAGCTAATTTTTAAACCATCCGATTTTCCTTTAACTGTCTATATTTTCCTCCTGCCTTGTTATCTCATTTGCTAATCTGATCATCTCTCTTCGTTCCGCTCTCTTCTTGCAATTAGAAACTCATCTCTCCCCGTCATTGCGAGGCTATTCTTTTATGTCATTGCGAGCAAAGCGAAGCAATCTCGTTGTTGCTACTTTGTAGGCTTTACTTAGAGACTGCTTTGCCTCATTGAAAGGCTCACAGTGACAAAATGCATACGCTATGTTCTCAGAGATCCCCTTCATGCCCTTATTCTCTCCCTCATAGGTCTCTCTATCCTTTACCAATCTATGTCTTTCGTTAATCGTGATAGCTTCTTGGCATAAAGATTATGTGTAGAATAAAATGGATTAAAACCAGAAATCAACGGTGAGAGTATTCATCTTTTGATTTAAGTTTTATAGGTAAAGATTTCTGATATTAGTAAACAAAGTAAGGAAAAATTGGCTTTGAAAAGTATAAAAGTCATTAGACTACATTAGGTGGGAAAGGAAAATATAAGTCTCTGAAATATTCAGTTTTCTTGAATAAAATATGCCCTAAATTGATGAAGTCGGGTTAAGCTCCATCTTCTCTTTTGATGCATAATGCTCTCTGTTCTAAAATTGCTTTTATAATTTTTCTTCTTGCACTTTTAAGCAATCTTTGAACTGTACCTCTCGACACACCCATTTTGTATCCTGCCTCTTCTTGACTCAATCCGTCTAAATCGCATAGTCTCATTGTCTCAAGCTCATCTCTGAAAATTATAACAGGCTGAGAATTCTCATCAGGTCTGCAAGGCTTATAAATTAGACCTTCTTTTCCCTCAAATGGGCAGTTGCATTTTCTTGGTTTTTTATATCTCGGAGACATATCCTATCAGAAAATTTTTATTCTTCAACACAAATTTCCCGCCTTCTTACTGATATTAGATTTCTAATAGCCACGTTTATCACAATTATTATGGTCAAACTTAATGAAATTGTAGCAAAGATTCCAAAAATTTCCATGTTTGTCTTCTGATAATAAAGAAATAAGGAAATTGTAAATGCAGCCATAGGAAAGGTATAGGCCCACCATGAAAGATAAAATTTTAAACTTGTGAATTTTCTAATAAATGTTAAAAGAAGCAAAAAACTAAATATTCCAAAATTAAAGAGAATTTTTGCAAAGGTGTCTATGTTATCGGTTAATTTAACATAAGAAATAAAAGCAACTGCAGGAGGTGCAAGAAATATAAATAAAGTAGGTAATAATTTTTCTGGTAATGGTTCAGCAAAAATTAATCTATAAAGTAGAATTGTAAGAATAGGTAACCAGAGGGTTATTCCTATGCTGAAATAAAACCAAGAAATTTCATGGGAAAAATTAACTCCAGAAATAGGTACCAGGATTGGTCCGACAACAGGAATAAACCAGGACGGATTTTTAACAATTATTTTAAATTCATTAAAAATCCATCTATTGATAATATAAAAAAGTAAAAACAAATGTATAAACGCACCAGAAATCCAGAATATATATGATACTGTAATATTAATTTTTCCATAGGCTATTGAAAGAAGTATAAGGCTAATAGAAAATGTTGGAAGAAAGTTTATTTTTACCGGGTGTTTGAACTCCTTTTTTACTTCATCAGGATATTTTAAAAACTTCAAAATATAAACTAATGTTAGAAAAAAAAACCATCCAGTTACTAATAGGATTAAAAAATTTATAAATCCCGAAGCCTCGATCCTAAATACTTCAAAAAATCTCTGAAGCGCAATTGTTAATCCAGTTAAACCCATTACTGAAGCAAAAAAAGTTATAGGAAAAAATTTAAGCCTGCTAACTTCTTGTACGTTATCCATTGATGCCTCCTTTAATTTTTTTGTGCATATGCACATTATATATAAATCAAAATAATAATTTCAACTTTCCGGAATTTGACTATAAAAAATTTTAAAAACAATCTTATATACTTTTAGTGGTCACAAGTGTCTAAAAAGATTTATTTCTTCACAACGACAGTTGTATAGGTCAAATAGATTGAGACATAGAAGAGACCTCTTTGTCACATGAGGATCTCGGTGTGACGATAGAATTTAATTTCAAGAGGTTCGCAATGAATTTCTCTGCTGTAATTCCTATCAAAGTGAGTAATCTAACAGGCACTTTTTCCGCATGAAGAGCCTTTCACTGATAAAAGGATAAAGGGAGAGGTTTAAAAAGCTAACAAGGTTAATATGTGTTATTATAGAAGAAATGAACTTTTTATAGTATTTGTTAATTGGTAGCGAAATAAAGATGGATTGTAAACAGAGAGTAAAAATAATACATCCCCAGAAGAAAAAGGAAAATTTCTTCAGAGAAAATAAGAAGCTTTTCATAATTATTTTTGTTTTCGTAATCTTCTATTTCTTGCCGCTCGAAATCGAAAGACTTAGAGAAGGAATTTACGAAGCTCTTGCTTTGACCAAAGAGTATGCGAGAGAGCATGTCATTTTCAGTCTTTTACCTGCTTTCTTTGTTGCGGGAGCAATCTCTGTATTTGTAAATAAGGCTTCTGTTATGAAATATTTCGGTGCTCAGGCAAGAAAAACTCTTTCATATTCTGTAGCTTCTCTATCAGGTGCTGTTTTGACTGTATGTTCCTGCACCATTCTTCCTCTTTTTATGAGTATATATCAGAGAGGAGCAGGACTTGGTCCAGCAATTACTTTTTTATATTCTGGTCCAGCTATTAATGTCTTAGCTATAGTCCTAACAGCAAGGATCTTGGGAGTGGATATTGGCTTGGCAAGGGCAGTTGGTGCTGTCTTTGCAAGCGTATTTATGGGACTTATGATGCATCTTATTTTTTTAAAGGATGAAAACAAAAGACAAGCTAACAATAACTTTCACATTGAATCACGAGAATCAAAACCTTTATTTAAGACAGCTTTACCTATAGTTTTAATCATACTTTTTATGGTTTTTGCTAATTTCAAAAAACCTGATGGTGAAACTTTGATGTTATCAACCCTTTACAATCTAAGAGAGATAATTGCTTTATTGTGCATTATTTTTGTTGTATTCTTGGTCTATCGTTGGTATAGGGAAGATGAAATAAAACAGTGGTTAAATCAAACCCTCTCTTTTGGGCTAAGTATTGTTCCTTATCTTTTTGCAGGAATACTTCTTGCGGGTTTTCTTTTTGGTCGGATAGGTCACGAGGGATTAATTCCTTCTGAATTTGTTTCTTCTCTTGTTGGTGGAAACTCTCTAAGGGCAAACTTTATTGCTTCTTTACTTGGTGCTTTCATGTATTTTGCAAGTTGTACTGAAGTTCCAATTCTTCAAGGACTCATTGGAGCAGGTATGGGCAAAGGTCCTGCACTGGCGCTTTTGCTCTCAGGTCCTGCGCTGAGTCTTCCAAGTATGCTAATAATTGCCAAGGCTATTGGATTTAAAAAGACAGCTGTCTATGTTGTTTTAGTTGTTATAGTATCGACATTATTTGGTTTTATGTTCGGAAATCTCTGATTGATGATTTGAAGTGCCTTAAGTGCGCTTTTTTCCTTATCCTTTAGCTCAAGCATAAGGTCAAACTTAAATTTATAGAATTTCTCTAAAAATGAGATGAAATGCTTTTCATCAAGGGTCACATTGTGGGCACCATGCCTTTTTTCTCTCGAAGGTGATGAGTAGTCAACTATGGGCGGGCCATGAGAGCTATGCCAGGTTTCTTGTATCTCTAAGAAAGCCTCAAGTATATCCATTCCATCTCCATTTAACTCGTGATGAAGCACATCAAGAACCACTGGAACACCACACTTTTTGCTTATTTTGATGCATTCAGAGATAGTGTAATTTTTCTCATCATTTTCAATGACCAAGTGTTTTTTTAAATCACTAGGTAGTTTTTCATAGTTTTTTAGGAATCTATCAATGGAGACTTGCTTATCTCCATAAACTCCACCCACATGAATCTGAATCTTCGCATTAGAGTCAACTTCAAGGAGTTTAAATAATCTCAGGTGATAATGTAATTCTTGTAGAGCATTTTCTACAACACTATCCTTTGGTGAATTTATGACCGTAAATTGACCTGGATGCATTGAGATTCTTATATTACTGTGGTTAATGAGAAAAGCAATTTCCTTAAAGATACCACTGAATTTTTTCTCCCAGTCATAGGGATTTTTCCTATGGGAAGCAAATGGTATTAAATTCGAGGTTATCCGGAAGAATAGAATACCTCTCTCTAAGTTCCAAAGTAAAATTCTCCTCAGACACTCAAGATTGTTTAAAACTGTATTGTCGAATTTATCCTCAGTAAGATTTTGAAGTCTGAATCTTCTGTCAGCTTTACAATTTATAGATAAATTTATGCACGGATAGCCAATTCTCATTCCTAATATGATGAAAAATTTTAATGTTAAAATCAAGGCTTGCATTTTACCGAAAAAGGTTTCTTTTTTACTATATTCCGACTTCATTACTAGAAAATTATTTTATAAATCAATGAGTTATGATCTAAAGATTGGTCTAAATGCCCTCTAATCTAAAATTAAACCATCCGCTTTCCCTCTAAGATTCTCTATTTCCCTCCTCTTTTATCTCCTCTTTTGCTAGTCTGAACAATCTCGTTCATTTCTGCGATATTCTTGCAATTTGAAACTGACCCTATCCGTCACTGCAAGGAGTGAGATTCCTATCTGTGCTTGGAACAGGCTCCGCAATCTCATTGTTAAGACTTTCCAGAGACTGCTTGGGCCACTTCGTAGCCTTGCTATGACATCTGGGAGGTGATTTCTATTCAAAGAAATTTAAAGTGTAAGGTGTATTATGATGAGATAATTATTCAAGAATGCATAAAAACTCACAAAACAACAATATATATTTGATATGCCAAATATCTTAGTGCCTAAAAAGCTGAAAATTTAGGAAAATTTTAAACAATCTAACCATGAGTGTTATAATATTTAGTTAAAAAACTTAATCAAGGGAGGAAATTGCATGCATATAGCAATAATAGGTACTGGTTACGTTGGGCTTGTTACAGGTGCTTGTTTTGCAGAATTTGGTGTTTTTGTAACCTGTGTTGATAAAGATAAAAGTAAGATAGAAAAACTAAAGGAAGGTATAATTCCTTTTTATGAGCCTGGTCTCGAGGATATTGTTAAAAGAAATTACAAAGGAGGGAGATTAAATTTTACAACTAATATTCAGGAGGCTGTAGAAGAATCACTCGTAATTTTCATAGCAGTTGGAACGCCACCTAGAGGAGATGGTTCTGCGGATTTGAAATATGTTGAAGAAGTAGCTACTGAAATTGCTAAAAATATGACGAATTACAAAGTAATCGTTACAAAAAGTACAGTTCCTGTAGGAACGGGATTTAAGATAAAAGAAATAATAACAAAAAATTTGAAAAAGCCTGTGGAGTTTGATATAGTCTCAAATCCAGAGTTTTTAAGAGAAGGTTCAGCTGTTGAAGACTTTATGCGACCAAACAGAGTTGTAATTGGAGCAGAAAGGCCTCAGGCAATTGCAATTATGAAAGACCTCTACAGACCTCTATATCTGATTGAAACTCCCTTTGTTATAACTGATGTATTAACAGCAGAATTAATTAAATATGCGACTAACAGTTTTCTTGCGACAAAAATTTCATTTATTAATGAGATTTCGCATCTGTGTGAAGCAGTCGGAGCTGATGTAAAAACTGTTGCAAAAGCTATGGGTCTTGATGGAAGAATAGGCCCAAAGTTCTTGCATGCAGGATTAGGATTTGGAGGTTCCTGTTTGCCAAAGGATACGATGGCTCTCGTTAAAATTGCGGAAGAAAAGGGAGTAAACCTTGGAATAGTTAAAGCTGCAATCGAAGCTAACAGGAGGCAAAAAGAGAGGCTTACGCATAAAATTTTGGAGGCCTTTAATGGTAGTGTAGAGGGCAAAACAATAGGAATACTCGGTCTTGCATTTAAGCCTAATACTGATGATATAAGAGAAGCTCCCTCAGTTTACATTGTTAATACTTTATTAGAAAAAAAAGCTATTATAAAAGCCTTTGATCCAGCTGCTATAGAAAACTTTAAAAGTATGTATTCGGAAATACAATACTGTAATGATGCCTATGAGGTAGCTAAAGATGCAGATGCTTTAGTTATAGTTACTGAGTGGAATCAATTTAGAAATCTTGATCTTGAAAGAATAAAGAAAATTATGCGGAGCAATTTATTCTTTGATTACAGAAATATATATGAACCTAAAAGGCTGAAAGATTTGGGTTTTATCTATCATAGTGTGGGTAGGTGTTAAATTTTTCTTTCAAGAATAGCTTGGAAACAGGGATGATTCCTTATTAAATCATAAGTTTTTGATGTTTTTAGATAGTTCCAATTGTTATAGCCCTTATCTATGGCCTTTAATAGCCATTTACAAGCTTCTTCAGGCATGCCTTTTGATGCAAAAAGTTCGGCCATACTATTTAATGCATAGATATTATTTGGATTTAGTTCAATGGACTTTCTTATGTCCCTTTCTGCTTCTTCAAGTTTACCCATTAGAAGGTAAGTGAATCCCCGATTATTATATGGCATCCCGTTATTTGGTTTTAGCTCAATTGCTTTATTATAATCTGCTATGGCAAGTTCATAAAGACCTATAACTGAATATACAATTCCTCGATTGTTATAAGCAAGAAAATAATCAGGTTTTAATTCTATTGCTTTAGTATAATCGGCAATTGCAAGATGATATAATTTTTTTCTGTAATAGGCGTTTCCTCTTTCTTTATAAGCTTGATAATTATTTGGATTTTCCTCAATGAGTTTCGTATATTTCCAGATAGCAATATCATGTTTCTTTTGCTTAACTATTTTAAGACGTTTATTTATTTGTGGTGACATAATAAAATTTTATTTATTTTTAACACTTTATTTCAACTTAAATTATACGGTTTTTAATTTTTTGGTTATCTGTTATTATTTTGAAGTTGTCCCTAATTTGCCGATAGAGAATTTAGAAGAACATAGAGCCTCCTCTTTTATTAAGTTTTTGGATGATGACCTGCTCCCCGTTTTTTTGAACAGCATAAATACGAATATAATCTTATTCGCAGTGAAGATTGTGAAAAAAACAACCTGTTGATAGAATCACACAGATCCTCTCTGAAGCTGAACTTCCAGGTAACTCTATAGCTCAAGATATGTCGTAAGTACTCTATTGCTATAAGCACCTTTGACAAATGGAAACAAAAATTCAAAGGTATGTCCTCTAATGATACCAAAAGACTTAAAGTCCTTGTGTATGAAAAAAGGTATTGCTGCTTACAGAAAAAGGGGATATCGTATCTACAAATCTCTGAAACTGCAAAGACAAAGACCAAGTAGAAATAAGGAGAAGATTACCTTCAGTATGCCATTTACAGAGCCTTTGTTTAGGGATCATGTCTATGCAGTAGATTTTCTTCAGACCTCACAGCAGTCTTGACGGCAAGACTCCACTAAAGGTGTTTAGGCATGATATGTAAATATCTTAATCCATTTTTTGGGTGCTCAAGCATTAAATCGTATTTATAACATTCCCAAAAATAATGACATAGCTTTTTTTCTTTCTGATTGCTTTCTGATACCGTTTAGTCCGACTTCATCAATTTAGGGAATATTTTATTCAAAAAACTAAATATTTCATAGACTCATATTTTCCTTTCCCACCTAATTTAGTCTAATGTCTTTTATTCCTCTTAAAGCCAAATTCTCTCTTGCTTCGTTTACTAATATCAAAAATCTTTACCTGTAAAACTTGAATCAAAAGATGAATATTCTCTCCGTTGATTTCTGGTTTTAATCCATTGTATTCTACACAAATAATCTTTATGCTATGAGGTTATCACGATTAACAAAAGACAAGGTTCTAATGAGATTGGTAAAGGATGGAGTGAGCTATGAGGGAGAAAATAAAGGCAGGAAGGTATACTGAGAACATAGCGTATGCATTTTGTCACTTTGAGCCTCTCGATGAGGCGAAGGAGTCTCTGACCCCCACATGTCACTGCGAGGCCACAAAGTGGCCGTGGCAGTCTCAAAGACCAACGGAATGAGATTGCTTCGCTTACGCTCGCAATGACGTATAATTATGAAGGCGCAATGACCACCTTTTTTTGTCACTGCGAGGGGCTCGTCGCCCCGAAGCAGTCTCTAAGTAAAGCCTACGAAGATGTAACTACGAGATTGCTTCGCTTACGCTCGCAATGACTCCTCTTCCACCGTCATTCCGAACGAAGTGAGGAATCTCATTTCGTCCAAGTAGGAGGAACGACGAGATTGCTTCGCTTCGCTCGCAATGACCGAAAAGGGGGCTCGCAATGACAACAAAAGAAAATCGTCGCAATGACACTTTCCTCCTGTCACTGCGAGGCCACAAAGTGGCCGTGGCAGTCTCTCACCCTTCCCATGTGTCACTGCGAGGGGCTCGTCGCCCCGAAGCAGTCTCTAAGTAAAGCCTACGAAGATGTAACTACGAGATTGCTTCGCTTACGCTCGCAATGACTCCTCTTCCACCGTCATTCCGAACGAAGTGAGGAATCTCATTTCGTCCAAGTAGGGGGAACTACGAGATTGCTTCGCTGACGCTCGCAATGACAGAAGGGAAAATCCTCGCAATGACAACAAAAGAAAAGCCTCGCAATGACAGGGAAAGGTGAGTTTCTAATTGTTAGAATAGTGCGGAACGAAGAGAGATGATCAGTTACTTTTTTGGACTACAATTGGACTTGCCCAGTCTGAATAGTGCGGAACGAAGAGAGATGATCAGATTAGCAAATGAGATAACAAGGCAGGAGGAAAATATGGACAGTTAGAGGAAAATCGGAGGGTTTAAAATTAGCTTAAAAGGCATGTAGACTAATTTGTAGATGATAACTCATCGATTTACAGTGGTTTTTAGGTTCCTAGTGATGAAGTTGGGCTTAAATCTAATGTTACACTGGTAAAAAATGCATACAAAAAAAGTACAATATAAGAAAAAATCTATATTTCCCTATTAAATTATCTTCTTAAAAGCTTCAACTACTTCTGGATCAAATAATTCGCCTGATTTTGCAGAAATATAAGTGATTGCTACATCTTTATCAAAATGAAGCCTATGAGGCCTATCTGCTGTCAAAGCTGTATAAACATCACTAACAGCGATTATTTTAGCAATTTGAGGAATATTTTTCTTTATACCCTTTAAATATCCTTGCCCATTAATTCTCTCATGGTGAAAACTTACTGATTCAAGTAAAACGCTGTTTATCTTTCCGTGTGAAAGTTTTTCATATAAAACCTCTCCCCATAAAACATGGAGTTGAAAAATTTTCATTCGCTGATCATCAAAAGCTTTATTTGAAAAAAGTAAGCTTGCTGGAATGCATATCTTGCCTACATCATGTATAAATCCTGCAAGTTTTATATCTTCATTTTTCTCATCAAGCATTATGGCAATTCTGTTAGTTATCTCAGATACATGCTCTGAATGTTGAGTAATTACTAACCTTTCATTTTCAGTTTCAGCACTTTCAATTAGTGATTCCACAGCTGTAATTACTCCTGCCGATTCTTTTATAAGTAAAATCTTTCGTAAAAAATAGAGCACATCATCAAACTGATTAAATAAAAGTACTCTTTGTCCTGCCAACTTAATCGCAAGATAAGAAAACTCTTCAACATCAAAGAATTTTCTTGCAAAATAAACAGTAAAATAATTAGCCCTATCTTTTATGCGGTTTATAGCTTCAAATTTATTCTCCTCGCTTTCGTAAATCCAAATATCTGGATAAGCAAAATCTCTTTCAAAACTTATTTGTAATCTGGGCAAGTTGATATTTCTTATGGGTATTAGTTTTTTATTATCTATATCCCAATTGATAGTAAGTTTTCTTACAGATGATTTTTTTTCCAATTTTTTACTCCTGTCTAATTATATCATCAGAAGATTTTTTTTACAATAAAAATTATTATCCACATAATAATCGTTCTTTTTCCTTTAATGCTTATTTCAAAAATACTTAATTATAAAATAATTATTCCAATCCTAAACCCTAAATTTGCCTATTTTCCTAAAAATATGTTAAATTTTATAAGTAAATCTTTAAAAATAAACCACTTTTAAACATCCCATTTTTGAAAAGGAGGTGTAAATATGCACACAATGAAAACAATTGTATTAATGGTTTTTCTTACAGTATTCTTTATTTTTGTAGGTTCCCTTGTTGGCGGTAAACAGGGTGCTACAATTGCTCTGATAATGGCTCTGGGAATGAATTTCTTCGCATATTTCTTTAGTCACAAGATAGTTCTTTCCATGTATGGTGCCCGTGAGGTAACAGAAGCTGAAGCACCTGAACTTTTCAGCATGGTCAGAAGACTTGCCCAAAAAGCTGGACTTCCAATGCCAAAGGTTTATATTATTGACTCCGAACAACCAAATGCCTTTGCAACAGGTAGATCACCTAAACACGGAGTAGTTGCAGTTACTACTGGCATAATGAGGATACTATCTCGTGAGGAACTTGAAGGAGTTATTGGTCACGAACTTGCCCATATAAAAAACAGAGACATTCTAATAAGCACTATTGCGGCTACAATTGCTGGAGCTGTTTCCTATATTGCACAGATGGCAATGTGGGCAAACATTTTTGGAAGAAGTGACGATGAAGAAGGTGGAAATCCTATCGTGGCTCTTCTAATGATGATAATAGCTCCAATAATCGCTATGATTATTCAGCTTGCAATCAGCAGAGCAAGGGAGTATGCTGCAGATGAAGGAGGAGCTGAAATTGCAGGAAATCCAATTTATCTTGCCAATGCTCTTAAGAAACTTCATTATGCATCTCAGGCAATTCCAATGGAAGCAAATCCGGGAACAGCCCATCTTTTCATTGTAAATCCTTTATCGGGTCGCTCAATTATGAAACTTTTTAGCACTCATCCTCCTATAGAGGAGAGAATAGAGAGACTTGAAAAAATGGGAAGGAGAAGATAATATGGCAAAGGTTTTAATACTGATGGGTAGTGACAGTGATTTTGATGTAATGAAAAAAGCTGCAAAGGTCTTGAAGGAAATGGATGTGCCTTTTATTATTGATGTATGCTCTGCCCACAGAACTCCAGACAGGGCAAAAAAATATGCAGAAGAAGCGGAAGAAAAGGGAATTGAACTTATAATTGCTGCTGCAGGAATGGCTGCTCATCTGGCAGGATTTTTAGCTGCTCACACTACTTTACCTGTAATTGGAGTTCCTGTGGCAAGTGGAGCGCTTAATGGATTGGATTCCCTTCTCTCCACGGTCCAGATGCCTCCAGGCATTCCAGTTGCAACTGTAGCTATCAATGGTGCTGAAAACGCTGGATGGCTTGCCTGCGAAATACTTGGAATAAAGTATCCAGAGATAAGGGAGAAAGTAAAAAAGAAAAGAAGGGAAATGTACGAAAAAGTTTTAGAGAAATCTGAGAAGATAAAAAAATCTGAAATTTAATAGAAGAGATTTTTCATTTAATAAGGGGAGCGAGATAGAATAATCTCGCTCCCCTTATTTTAGGAGGGCTGCGGGGTATGGGAGGAGGGCAGCTATTTAAATCTTAAAATACTCCACACTTTCATCTAATTTCTTTGTCTCCTCGTATAATCTGCTTGAGATATTCCTTACATTTTCAATCATTCTTGCAGTACTGTTGACATTTTCCCTAATAGTTTCCATGTTTTGGGCAATCTCTTCACTGGTGGCAGAAAGTTCCTCTGTAGCAACAGCAATTCTCTGAATCATATCCATTGCCTTTTCTGTACCTCTTACGATTTCCTCTAAAGCAGCCATAGCCTCATTGGCAAGGGATACTCCTCCTTCTGCTTGGCTGCTGCTCATATTCATGGCGCTCACTGACGCATCTGATTTACTCTGAATGTTTCGAATTTTCTCTGCTATCTCTTCTGTTGCCTTAGCTGTCCGTTCAGCAAGCTTACGAACTTCATCGGCTACAACCGCAAATCCGCGACCCTGATCTCCGGCTCTTGCTGCCTCTATAGCTGCATTAAGAGCAAGAAGATTCGTCTGGTCTGCAATGTCCTTTATTGTAAGAACAATCTCTCCAATTTCCTGCGAGCTCTGCCCCAGTTCTTCAATGGTAGATGCAGCAGATTTTATAGAACTTGAGATATCAATCATTGCTCTGGATGCTTTTATAACAGCTTCTTTACCTTTCTCAGCAGTCTCATTTGCTCGCTTTGCCGATTCAGAAGCATCGGCTGCGTTTTTTGCTACATCTAAAATGGTTTGTGATATCTCTGCAGATGCAGATGCCATCTGATCTATTCGTGAAAGTTGCTCCCGAGAGTTTTTTTCAAGATTGTCGGTTTCTCCGGAAAGCTTCTCAACTATCTTATTTGTATCCTTAACAACATCTCTAATCTGACCTATTGTGCTTCTTAGACCCTTTGTTATCCTCTGGTAAACCTCTCCGAGTAAATCGCAAGCCTGTGTACTATCATCTCTTAAATCTCCTTTTTCTAAATTATCAAAACAACGAAGTGCCGAAGACATACTTTTTTCATAGGTTTTGTAAGAGTAAAAAAGAAGTGCACTTAGCCCTAAAAAGGAAACAACTAAAACAATAGAATAAATTAAAGAATTTCTTTTTTTAATCTGATTAATTTCGGCATTAACTCTCTCAAACTCCTTTTTATGAGTGGCTGCTAAATTTAAAATTATATCCTTAAGTTCTCTCCAAACTTTTGTTTCCTCCACAATTTTCTGAACTGCCTCATCTTTCTTACCCTCTTCTGCCAAGCGTTGAATTTCTGTCTTCATTTCATGGTCTTTACTCCATAATTCACCCACCCTTTTTAGCTGATTTTTCATTTCACCAGAGGCAAGATTTGTGGCTTCATCAAGAGCTTTCAAAAAGTCTTGATGGGCTTTTTGATAATTTTTCTTTGCCTGTTCATCTTTTGGATTAATAAACACATTTCGAGTAGCCTGTCCTGTTTGAAGCCCTTGCGAATACATTTCATTTAGAGCCACTAAAAGATTTACATCCCTTTTAGTAAGGGTTTCTACTCTGTTCTGAAAATCTGTCTCAAAGTAAAAAGATACAGCAAATAATATTACAAAAACGACTAAAATTATTAGATTAATGAACTGAAGAAGTCTTTTAATGTTCAATTAACCCTCCTCCTCTCATTTATAATATTTCATTATAACATAATTATAATTTTTTATAGCAAATAGATCGATGGAAAAACACCACCTGCCAATACTAAAAAAGCAGAGAAGACTGCACAAACTCTTAATTCCTTTCTTAATGAAAATTCTGCAATCTGACTGCTATATGAGTAGAAAACAACTCGCAAGTAATAATAGGCGGAAAGTATACTCATGAAAATGCCTAGAAAAACAACTCCCCCATATCCTGCCAAGAAAACATTCTTAAAGAGATTGAATTTAACTATGAACCCTGCAGTTGGTGGAATACCGGTAAAGGAGAGCATCACAATTGCCATACTAAGAGCAAGCACAGGACTTATATTGTTAAGCCCATGGAAACTATCTATTTTTTCACCCTTTTCAATACTCAGTATTACCGCAAAAGCTCCTAAGTTCATAAAAAGATAGAATATAAGATATGGCACCAAAGTAGTATATATCTCTTGCTCTGGAAGCAAAAATGCAGTAAACATATATCCTGAATGGGCAATTGAAGAGTACGAAAGCATCCTCTTGAGATTTTTCTGTCTCAAGGCAAGAACATTTCCAAGAATCATGGATAAAGAAGACACAATAATGATAAAGAGAGAAAGATCAATACCTTTAAAAGCCAATGAAAAGATCTTTCCAAGAAGTATAAAAACTGCCAGTTTCGGAAGGGATGCAAAAAGGGCTGTCACAGATGTTGGTGCACCCTCATAAACATCAGGACTCCAAGCATGAAAGGGAACAAGACTCAATTTAAATGCAAAGGCTGAGAGGAAAAGAAGAGAGCCGAAGATGGTGAACTTACTGTCCATGTTCATACCTCTAAGACTCTCAAGAGAAGTTGAACCTGTATAAGCATAGAAAAAGGCAATGGAACCCACAAGCACGATGGATGATAGTGTTCCAAGGACAAAATACTTCATCCCTGCCTCAATGCTTCTTCTATCCTCCCTGTAGAAGGCAGCGAGAATGTAAAAGCAGAGAGAGAAAAGTTCAATTGAAAGGTAAATTATAAGGAGATCATTTGCCATTGTGAGTACACTCATTCCGGAAAGGGACATGATGAGCAGAAAGTAAAACTCTGCAAGCCTGTCTGTCTTCTCCGATAGTTCATAAAAGGAGAAGATCAGAATAAATGCACCACCACCGTAAATTAGAATTCTAATTAGATTGACAACTGGATCTGTTTGGATTAAATGGCCACCTTCTCCAGATACAGGATTGATTAGTAGTAGTACCAAAACTCCAGATAAAACTGCAGAAAGGGATAAATAAAAGATAAGATGCCTTTCTCTTCTTATTGTTCCAGCAATTAGCATGACAGTTGCTATACATATAACTATAATTTCCGGTAGAAGCGAAAAATAATTCATCACTACCTCCCATAATAGGTGAAAATGTTTTCCACCTGTCCAATTACAAATGAAGGATTCAGCCCAAGATAAAGAGTTATAATGAAAAACACAGAAAATATGACAAACTCAAAACCTCTCACATCTCGCACAAGAAGACTCATATCACTGCCTGGTTTCTTGAGAAAAACTCTGTAGAAAAAGTAGCAAAGATATACAACTCCTATTGCAACTCCAATAATCGCTAAAAATCCAAGAATAACACTATGTCGGAATATGCCACTTAGCAGGAGAATCTCACCGTTAAAGTAACTAAGACCAGGAAATCCACCCATAGCCATCACAAAGGCAAAGGTAAAGAAAACTAAAACAGGAACCCTTTTTGAGAGAGCACCAAGCCTGTCCATATCATAAGATTTGGTCTGCCTCTTAAAAATTTCAGCAAGATAAAAGAAGGATGCTGCAAGCACTCCATGATTAATGCTTTGCAGTAAAGATCCATTTAAGCCCTGTAATGTTCCACTTAACAATCCTGCTGTGATAATTCCAACATGACTAAGGCTCATATAAGAAAAGAGCAGTTTCATATCTCTCTGATTTAATGCTAAAAAAGCAGCATAAATAAAAGATATAAGACAGAGAAGTATTATAGCCCAACCAATTTCCAGTAAAACATCACTAAAATAGGGTGTTACCCTTAAAAGTCCGTAGATACCCATCTTTCCCATTACAGCGGACATGAAGATTGTAATAGGCGTTGGAGAAAGATAGTAGGCATCCCTGAGCCATCCATGAAGTGGAACAATGGGAATCTTGACTGCAAAGGCCAGAAAAAAGGCAAGATAAAGAAGCGTCTTATCCTGTAGTGAGAGATTCAATTCTTTAAGAGACTCAAAGGAAAAAGAACCTGCAGCCATGAAAACACCGATAATTCCAATAAAAAGGAATATTGAAAAAGCAAAGGTATAGATGAGGAACTTGAAGGCAGCTCGATAGGAGTCACCAGTTCCCCATCTATATATAAGAAAGAAGGCAGGAGGAAGCATAGCCTCATAAAAAATGAAAAATAAAAATAAATTGGTGGAGAGGTAAAATCCAATAACCGTAAACTGAAGTAAGAGTATAAGTGACAGATAATTTTCCACTCTCTCGATAGCTGTCCGCAAGGATAGATGAATAGCCACAATGCTTATTAGGGAGGTAAGTATAGCAAAGGGTGCATTGAATTTATCAAGTCCAAATTCTATGTTTACCCTCCAGGCTGGAATCCATTCAAGAGAGATCACATGTTGAAACCCACCTGTTTTCTCGAAGTTTAAAAAAAGAACAAAGAATGCAATTAGAGAGATGAGGCTCGACAAGTAAGAGATAAATTTTGAAAATCTCCTATCCTTTATTAGGAATATTAAAAGCCCACCAAGTAGAGGTGAAATAATTGCTAAAGAGAGAAGCTCCATCATTCTATCCTCCTATCATTTGAACATGTAAAGTGCGATAACAAGACACACAATTATACCGACAATCATATAGATAGCATAATCATGGATTCTGCCTGTCTGTATTCGTGATAGGTTATCACTCAGGATTTTGCTCAGATTTGCAGAAAATATTGAGATGCGATCCAGCTTCTTTTTCTCATAAGACTCTGTTCTATCTCCCATAGGAAATACTCCATCGTGAAGTATCTTTCTCCAAAGGATGTTTACAAAGTTATACTCCGCAGGAACCACAGTTTTATCCAATCCTCTGATAAATAATCTTCCACCGATTCTGTATGGCCAGTCTAAGTCAAGATTGATCTTTGCCTTAGGTGATAGTTTCTTTAGAAAGATTGCAAACACGAGGAAGGTAAAGGAGAATATACCAAGGGTGTCAATTATGTGCTGAACAGTATATGGTTCGTAATCCATAGGAAAAGGCAAATAGGCATAAAAAAGCTGTGGTAGAACACCAATACCTATGCAGAGGATTGATAGCACAGCCATAGAGATTTTCATATTTATTGGAAGAGGGGTTACCTCGTAATTGGTCTTTTTTTCGGAGAAAAAGGTATAGTAGCCCATCTTGCAGATAATACTAATTATAGTTCCACAGGTAGCCACATTCAGGAGTATGTAAGCAAATACATTTCCAACCTCTCCTGCTGCCGAGATAATTGGTGACTTACCAATAAATCCATTTGTAAAGGGAAATCCCGCAATGGAAAAGGCACCCACAAAGAATGAAAGGGCTGTAAAAGGAGCATATCTTCCAAATCCACCAAGGTCAGTCATTTTCTCCTTACCTGTGGCATATATGACAGCACCTGCTGACATAAACAAGAGACATTTATAGAGTATATGATTAAAAGCATGAGATGCGGAACCATTAAGTCCGAGATTGATAACTCCAAGACCAACTCCTGCTACCATGTATCCCACCTGACTTACTATATGATAAGAAAGAAGCCTTCTAAGATTATTCTCAAGCAATGCATAGATAACACCATAGACCGCCATCACAGAACCAAGGTACACAAGAACCTCTGCTCCTGGAAATCCCCTAATAAGGGCATACACTGCAGCCTTAGTTGTAAAGGGATTGAGAAAAACACTACCATAGATTGTTGCTGCAGGATAGGCATCAGGTAGCCAGGCATGAAGAGGTGGAGCTGCAGCACACAGAACAAAACCAATCAGTATAAGCCACCAAAAGGGTTCGCCTGAATAACTCATAAAAGAGGCAAATTCAAAAGTTCCTGACTTCTTCACAAAAAGGAGAATTCCGGCAAATAGTGAGAGACCACCAGCAATATGAACAAGTATGTATCTAAATCCAGCTTCAACAGATTCCTTAGTCCTCTGACTCCATATAAGTAAAACTGCACAAACAGAGAGTAACTCCCAGAAAAGATAGAAACTCACCACATCGTGGGCAAAACTTACTCCTATTGAGGCACCAGTATAAAGGGCTCCAGCAAAAGGCTGAAGTGAATCCTTCACATGATAACAGTATACAAGCCCCATAAGTCCTATAAAGGAGAAGATATATGAAAAAAGAAGACTTAGCTTATCAACCCTAATAGTTGGAGAGATATCTAATCCAAAGATGTTTATAGAGCCGTACATTCCTGGTGAGGCAGTGATACAGAGAAAAAATGCAACTGTTCCAATGAAAACAGAATAGGCATTGCGAACAGTAGAGGGAAGCACAGGTATCAAAAATGATCCAAGGATTAATACTAAGCCTGGATGGATGAAATCACTCATAGTAATCCTCTCCCTTCGATATGAATATGCTTAAAATTTTCGCAATCACGACAATGGAGAGCGTGCCAGCAAATCCTAGAAGCGAGGCAAAAGCTGGGAGTTCCTCAAAGGTAAAGTATCCGTGTCCAAGGTGAAGAATTCTTATTAAAACTATGTCTAAGAAAACGACAATAGCACAGCAAATTAAAATCAAGCGTATCATTGTAGCATGCTCCTTATTATGATTATTGGAAGGTTTGGATACAAGCCAAGTATAACTGTAAAAAGAGATGTTATAAACAAGGGAATAGCACAAAAGAGGTTCTCCTTCACATCAACCCATTTAAGCGGATTTTTTGGCTCCCTAAAAAATGCCCTATATACCACTGGAATAAAATAGGCAGCATTGAGAAAAGAACTGACCACGAAAACTCCAACAAGCTCAGGCTTACTAATTTCTATTGCTCCTAAAGCAAGATTAAACTTGCTTATAAATCCTGCAAAAGCCGGAATTCCAACCATACTCAAGGTTGCTAAGGCAAAGGAGAACATGGTGATGGGCATTTTTTTACCTATTCCATCAAGTTCACTTATCTTTTTTGTATGAGCACACACATAAACTGCACCAGCCACAAAGAACATGGTGATCTTTGAGAAGGCATGCATTGTTATATGAACAATTCCTCCAAGAATACCTGAAGGACTAAACATGGCAACACCAATAATGATATAGGAGAGATTAGCTACAGTGGAAAAAGCAAGTCGAGCTTTAAAGTCATCACGAGTCATGGCAATAAGTGATGCTGTAATAATTGTAAAGGATGTTATGAATAGTATAAAATCTTGCATGTTAAGAGCCTTTATTGCATCGCCTCCGTAAACATTTAATAATACTCTGGATACGGTAAATACTCCTGCCTTTACAACTGCTACTGCATGAAGGAGAGCGCTAACAGGGGTAGGTGCAACCATCGCAGCAGGAAGCCAGCTATGAATCGGCATAATGGCAGATTTATTAAAACCATACAGATAAAAAATTAGCATAATCTGAAGTAGCAACGTATTGTTTCGCACTAACTCTGGAGTGAATATACCTCCCTTTTTAAACTCAAGGGTGCCTGTTAGAACATATGTGAGAACTATGGCAGAAAGGAGAAAAACCTTTGCTGTTCCAAGAAGATAAAACACATACTGACGGCCTCCCTCCAATCCCTCCCTGTCCTCATGATGGGCAACTAAGGGATATGTCACAATAGTCAGAGCCTCATAAAATATGAACATTGTAAACAGATTGGCTGCAAAGGATATTCCGATGGCTGAGCTGAGAGAAAGAGCAAAACACGCAAAGTAGCGGGTTTGAGCATGCTCCCGAAGACCTCTCATATACCCGATGGAGTAAAAAGTTGTAATAATCCAGAGAAATGATGCACCAAGAGCAAACAGAAGTCCAAGGCCATCAACCCTGAATGAAAGATCCAAGCCCGGAAGCACTGTAGCAACCTTAAGATAAATCTCCTTTCCCTGAAGGAAAGCTGGAACAAGGGAGACCACGGCACCAAATTTAATAATTCCAGCGATAACAGATATACTCTCCCTTAAATTAGGATTTCTATCCCCAATGAGAACAATTAAAATCGCTCCCATAACTGACACAGAAATGGCTATTAAAGGAAGAAATTCAATCATTGGAAGCTTCCTCCTTCAGTTCAACAAGTTCATCTATATCGGTATTCTTTCTCAGATTATAGTTGGCAACAAGCAAAGACAATCCCACTGCCACAGAGGCAGCAGCAACGCCAATTGTAAAAAGTGCAAGAACCTGACCACGAATATCACTCATATAGTGGGCTAATGATACAAGAGCAAGATTCACTCCAGATAACATGACCTCAAGAGATATAAATACAAAAATTAGATTTCTATGTAAGAGCACCCCCATCAGTCCCATTCCAAATACCAAGGCAGAGAGAGTTAGATACATCTCAAGGGTAATCATGCCTTCCTCCTTCCAAGGATAACTACTGAAATCATTGGTACAAGAAGTATAAGACCAAGAAGTAAGACTCCCAATCCGTATTCGTTAAAAAGAATCTCACCAATTATTCTTGTGTTTCCCACGGATTCCACATAGGAGATGGTGTGTTTGCCTTTGTAAGTGGGTGAAATTGACGAAAACACAAGAACCATAACTGCCAAAAATGAAAGTCCAATAACCAGCCTTCCTTCCCATAATTTCGCAATTCTCCTTTCCTTGGGCATAATCTTTATGTCAAGGAAAAATATGGTAAAGAGAAACATCACAAGAATAGCACCTGCATAAACAATTACCTGCACCATACCTAAGAACTCGGCATTGAGAAAGAGATAGACTACTGCTACATGAAGAAACAAAAGCAGTAACCACAGAACCCCATGAACAGGATTTTTTCTTGTAAGAGCCATATGGCTAATTCCTAAAAAGGATATACAAAAATAGATAAATATGAGATATATCATAGGCTCAACCTCTTTATGAATGCTATAATTAGCAAATTTAAAATTCCAAGGGGGATTAGAACCTTCCATCCAATAAGGAGCAGTTGGTCAAACCTGTATCTGGGTAATGTTGCCCTCACCCAGATATATAGAAATATAAATACATACACCTTTATGGCAAACCATATTATTCCAGGCACTTTTTCAAGGAATGGAAGTATTTCTGTAATGAACTTTGGAATTGTCCATCCGCCTAGAAAGCAGATGGCACAGAGAAAAGCCATCACATACATGGCCACATACTCACCAAGAAAGAAAAGAGCATACCTAAAGGCGCTGTATTCAGTAAGATAACCTGCTACAAGCTCTGTTTCTGCCTCGGGCAGGTCAAAGGGAGCTCTATTTGTCTCAGCAAAGGCTGCTATCACAAATACCACAAAGCCTATTATCTGTGGAATGGCATAGACTCCAAAAACAGTCTCATGCTGTGAAAGAACTATGTCTCGGAGGTTTAGAGATCCTGCCTGAAGAACAACTCCAGCAAGAGCAAGTCCAAGGGCTATTTCATAACTTAGAACCTGACTGGCAGATCGGATACCACCAAGAAAGGAGTATTTACTGTTTGATGACCAGCCAGCAAGTATAATTCCATAGACAGAAAGGGATGCCATGGCAAGGATAAATAAGAGTCCGATGTTAAGATCAGCAAGCATAAAATTCCTATCAAAGGGAATAACAGATAGATTTACAAGAGTAAACACAAGCACAATAATGGGTGCTATTTTAAAGATAAACCTCTCCGCATTAGCTGGCACAATGTCTTCTTTAAAAAATATCTTTATAAAATCAGCAATTGGCTGTAAAAGCCCATGGGGTCCTACTTCCATTGGTCCCATCCTTGCCTGAGCTCTTCCAATAATCTTTCTCTCCGCATAGGTTGTGTAGGCTACATGAAAAAGAACAATACTAAGGACAACAGCGGTTTTTATGAAAATAAATAGAAAATCCATCATTTGTCCTCCTCGAAACCTACTTCAAGAATTTCTCTAAATCCTCTCCACATTTCCTTACCTCTCAGTGGATAATCCTTCCTCAAGGGATGACCATCCCAGTCTTCTGGCATGAGGATTCTCCTTAAATCAGGATGTCCCTTAAAACGAATACCAAACATATCAAAGCATTCCCTCTCATGCCAGTTTGCTCCACTCCATAAATCGGTAATTGTGTCAACCTCTGGAGATTCTTCACTGATGAAGACCTTTAATCTGAGTCCAATCCTCTCGTCGATGTTATATATGTGATAGACAACACAAAAACGGGGTGTTTGTCCAAAATAATCTACACCACACAAATCCTGAAGATGATAGAAACCCCGCTCTTCTTTGAGATATCTTAATATTCGCTTTAACCCCTCTTTTTTTACATAGAGAGTTACCTGTTTGCAGAATTCCTCAGTCTCAAGAATATCATCGGCAAAAAGGTTCTTTAATTCCTCTGTCAGTTCTAAAGTTTTTACTTCCTGTGCCATGTGAGCGCTCCTGTAAGCACTTCATAGACATAACCAATTAGAATCAGAAGAATAAAAACTATCATTACCCAAAAACCTTCAAGGCTTAAACTATCGAAGGACACTGCCCAAGGATATATGAATACCACTTCTACATCAAACACTACAAAAAGGATTGCAAGAAGAAAAAATCCGATAAAAAATCTTTCCCTGGGCTCACCACTTGGAAGATTACCTGACTCATAGGCAATAAACTTGACAGGATTGAATTTTCTTGGTGCAACTAATCTATTTATAAGGAGCCCCCCCACTCCAAAGACTGTTGCAATACTGAGGAGTATCAAAACAGGAAGATATTTATAGGGCACATAGGTTCCTGGCTCCATCTATTCCTCCTCCCTCTTAATCTCTTTTAATATTCCTTTTGGTGCTCTCTTTCCAACAGGAAGTCTATCCCTTTTAATTCCGGGAAGATACCAAAATTTATTGAGATACTCCGTACCCCCGTAACTCTCAATAAATTCGTCCCAATTCCTTAGAAGGCTGTTCCTGTCAAAGTAGTTACTCTTTCTCGTATAGGAGGCATATTCATAAAATTCAGTAAGAACAATGGCATTTACAGGACATACTTCTTCGCAGTAACCACAGAAAATACATCTAAGAGCATCTATTTCATACTTTATCAGAGTTCTAACTCCGCCATCGTTTATCGAATAGTCAATGTATATGCACTGGGACGGACATACCTGAGCGCACTTTGTGCATGCAACACATCTTTCTTTTCCAGTAGATGGATCCCGCACAAAGGCATGTCTTCCTCGGAAACTCTCTTCAACTGAACGCTTTTCCTTAGGATAACGAATGGTAACAGGCTGAGAAAAAATAGTTTTCAGGGTAATGAGCATTCCTTTAAGAAGATCAATAAATAATATTTTTTTAAGAATAGTCTTCATCTGTCTGCCTCTCCCATTACAATATCAAGTGTTCCAATAATGGCAATTACATCAGCCAGCAGATGTCCTTTACACATTTTTGGAATTGCCGATATATGAACAAATGATGGAGCTCTGACCCTCATTCTATAGGGTCTTCCTGAACCATCGCTTATAAGATAAATTCCAAGCTCGCCTTTTGGTGCCTCTATGGCTGAATATATCTCACCTTTTGGCATTATATCTTCCTTTTTATTTGAAAAACCGATAAATCCACTCCATAAGGAATCTCCAGCTTCTATTTTTCTCTTTCCCTGATGGGGCATATCAAGATCAGGAGCATCCGGATGAAGAATATCACCCTTTGGCATCCTCTCTATACATTGTTTCACGATAAGGGATGACTGCCTCATCTCTCTAATTCTGCATAGATATCTATCATAGGTATCTCCTTGAGTTCCTAAAGGAATCTCAAAGGATACCTCATCGTATGCATCATAAGGCATATGTTTTCGAATATCATAGTTTACTCCTGAGCCACGAAGGGCTGGCCCTGTAAGTCCAAGTTCAAGGGCTTCCTCTGCACTTATAACTCCAACACCCTTTGTTCTTGAAATCCAGATTCTGTTTTCTGTGAGAAGTCCCTCATATTCATCCACTCTTTTTAGCATTACATCCATGAAATTATAAATCTCCTCAAGAACCCTATCCTTTACATCCAATCTAACACCACCAATACGAGGATAACTTACTGTGAGACGGGCACCGCAGATTTTTTCAAAGAACTGTAAAATTTGTTCTCTCTCTCTAAAGGCATAGAGAAAGACGGTCATTGCACCTATGTCAAGAGCATGGGTGGCAAGCCAGAGAAGGTGACTACTGAGACGGGTAAGTTCTGAAACAATAGTTCTTATAAACTTTGCCCTTGGTGGAGGCTCAATGTGTAGGAGCCTCTCCACAGCCAAACAATAGGCTATGTTGTTTGTCATGCTGGATATATAATCAAGCCTATCTGTGAGGGTCATTGCAGAAATATAGGTTTTATGTTCTCCAAGTTTTTCAACTCCCCTGTGAAGATAACCCACATCAGGAGTTATTTTTACAACCCTTTCACCTTCAAATTCACAAAGAAGTTTAAGGACTCCATGTGTTGCTGGATGATGGGGTCCCATCTGAAGAACAAAAGTTTTTTCATCAATTTTCTCTATCTCCATGCTCCCCATCTTTCTTCCTCGCGCATAATTTTTTCTTTGAGTTTTAAGAGGCCATACATTAAAGCTTCAGGCCTTGGTGGACATCCAGGCACATAAACATCAACGGGAAGAAACTGATCCACTCCCTGAACTGTACTATAGGTGTTGAATATACCACCTGTGCAGGCACAGGAACCCATTGCAATTACATACTTTGGTTCTGGCATCTGTTCATATACTCTTTTTACAATAGGAGCCATCTTATAGGTAACAGTGCCAGCAATAATAATTAAGTCTGCCTGTCTTGGAGAGGCCCTAAAAAGTATTCCAAATCTGTCTAAATCTAAATGGGAAGCACCTGCTGCCATCATCTCGATGGCACAGCAGGCAAGTCCAAATGTTAGAGGCCAAAGGGAATTTGAGCGACCCCAGTTAACAACCCTATCAAGGGTAGTAATAATCACATTACTACCCTTCAGAATCTTTGTACCTTCCTCAACTTCAATTAGATCTTTATCAGTATAAAGAGGCATAGGTATCCTTCACAAATTTTTCTCTTTTCATTTCAGATGCTTCCTTTGCTGTAATCCAACGAAGGGCCTTTGTAGTGCATTTTGTTACACAGGCTGGTTTAAGCCCTTCATCAACTCTATCCTTACAGTAATCGCATTTTACAACCTTTCCTGTTTCTGGATTCCACTGAGGGACTCCCCATGGACATGCAGTAATGCAGGATTTACAGCCTACACAGAGGGAGTTTTCAACAAAAACTATCCCATCCTTGTCCCTCTTCTGCATTGCACCGGTTGGACATGCTTTCACGCACCATGGTTCTTCACAATGAAAGCATGGCATAAAAACAAATCTCTGTCTCGGAACACCACCGATTAACTTTATATCCGTCTCGATTATTCTGCAAAGCCTTGGACCAACAGGAAGCTCATTTTTTGATTTACAGTGAACCTCACAGGCATAACAGCCTATGCATCGGTCATGGTCTTGATATATGTAGTACTTGCTCATCTTCCTCCTCCTACGCCTTTTTAACCTTTACGAAATTTTCAAACAGAGCACCCGTATGACTTCCATGGGCCATCCGTTCAAAGGCGCCCTTGAGAAGCCTTCCCTCATTTAATCCTTTTCCGTATGAGCGTGTTTTCCAAGGAACTTCATTTTCAAAGCCTCTATACATAAATACCGATTCCTCGTGTATAAAGGGAGTTACTTTAGCCCTTATCTTACCTGTGTAATCTCCTGATGAAACCTCAACCCAATCACCATTCTTAATGCCTAACTTTGAAGCTATCTTATCGTTAATCCAAAGTTCGTTTTCAGGAACAATCTCGTTTAGATATCTATTGTTGTGAGTCTGAACATGGGTGTGAACTGCCATTCTTCCAAAAACGAGCCTAAACTCTCCCTCTTCTGTATTGGGTTTCACTGGTGATTCATATGCAAAGAAGTAAGGAACTTCCCTTTCAGCCATCTTTGCAGAAAGAATCTCTACTTTTCCAGAAGGGGTTTTGAATTTTAACTCATCCCTGCTGTAAATTTTTGCATCCTTACAAAGAGCAACCTGACCACTTTTCTCAAAGTCTTCTATTTTTACACCAGTGCCCTCTAATTGATAATTCCAGATATCCTCAATGCTTTCATAGGGCATATATTCACCAGCACCATAGGCTGTGAGAATACCCTTTACAATCTCCCATCGAGATTTTGTATCATAGATTGGTTGAACAGCCTGTTTCCTCATTACAAAGGCAGGTTTTGCACCTCTTTGAAGTCCAATAATATCGCTTCTTTCAAAATATATAGACTCAGGCAATATCACATCAGCATACCATGAAGTTGCAGAATAATTAACATCAATCGTTACAAGTAAGTCTAAACCATTTGAAATCTCTTCTATATCCTTATGAGTTATTCCAGCAAAGGGATCATATCTGACCACAAAAAGAGCCTTCACAGGATATGGTTCACCTCTCTTAATTGCCCTATATAGATGCAGAATATGTCCTGCTCCATCATACAGAAAACCCTTTCCTTCCTCTGCTTCAACTCTTTTTTCCTCAGGTGCTGGAATTCTGTCAAGAAGACTGTTTAGTCCCTTAGCACCTACCTCCTTTGGAGATTTAGCAACAATAAGTCCACCCTTTTGCTCAATGCTTCCTAAGAGAGCATTAAGAATTATTACTGAACGAGCAAAGTAGAAAGCATCTTTGGTTCTTGCAGCAAACCATCCAGGGTAGAGAATAACCTTTGGTTTATCAATGCTGAGCTGCCTTGCCAGTCCAATAATTTCATATGCGGGTATTCCTGTTTCTTTTTCTGCCCATTCAGGTGTGTAATTCTTAACAAAATTCTCTAAATCAGTAATTCCACTTAAGAACCTATCGACGAAATCTTTATCGTATAATCCCTCTTTCAAGATCACATGAATAAGGGCGAGATTCAACGCATAATCTGTGCCAGGTCTTATCTGCAAGTATTTGGTAGCTTTAGTAGCTGTTTTAGAAACTCTTACATCAATATAGGTTAGTTTAGCTCCATTCTCTAAGGCTTTGACAATATTATTTGCCTCTCTAACACCGAGTGCCTCCAAAGCATTTCTTCCGTAGAATACCATGTGCTTGGTATTAGCAAAATCATAGCTAACCTCTGGCCTTCCATATCCAATAAGTGTCTGATATGCAAGGTCAACATTTTTTCTACAGAAGTCATCGTGATTAAAATAATTTGGTGAGCCCATTCCTCTTACAATTAGTCTCTGCATCTCACCAAAAAGACCAGCACCTCTGTCAAGAAGCGCAACTGTTCTTTTACCGTATTTATCCTGCGCTTTCTTTACCTCTTCAGCTATGTAGTTAAAGGCCTCATTCCAGCTTACCCTCTTAAACTGACCTGAGCCTCTCGGTCCGGTCCTTATCATTGGATATTGTAACCGTTCAAAGTCATATAAAAGTGAGATTCCTGCAGAGCCCCTGGCACAGAGGCTGCCCTCCATGCCAGGAACATATGGATTACCCTCTATCCAGGTAACTCTGCCGTCAGTAACCTCAACTTTTATAGGACATCTAACTGAACACATTCCACAATTTGAGAAAACTGAAGTTTTCATATTCAACCTCTCTTAGAATATACCAAGTAATTGTAGTGCAAGAATTAAAAGACCCACACACGCAACTCTCTTCACAGTTACAGGATTAAGTCTCTTTGCAATCTTAGGACCTAAATACCCACCCAGAATTGCTGCTGGAAACATAATTAAAAAGAAGATTAAATCAAAGTTTCCAAATCCGTAGTGTCTGAATGAACCCATAAGAGTATTAAAGAAGATAGCAAGAAGAGAGCTACCAACTATGACATACATTGGAAGTCTAAGACCAACAGCCATGAGAGGAACCATAAAAGGACCACCACCAAAACCAAACATCGAAGAAGCAATTGCAATAAGAAAAGCACCTGGGATTCCAATCGCGAGATTTACTTTAAACTCCTGTCCCCAAAATTCTATCTTCATTGTTATTTACCTCCTTCCTCTTTTTTCTTAGCGGCTTCTTCAGCTCTTTTCTTAAACTCTTTAAGAATAGCCTGCTCTTTCTTATTCTTTTCAAGGTACTTAGGCGTTGTCTGCCAAAACATTAGAGCAGCAAGAATTATAAGAATCCATCCAAATAGAAATTTATACTGTTCGAGGGTAATTAACTCAGTGAGCTTGGGACCAATAAAGCCTCCTGCCATCATTGCAAGACCAAGGGTTACTCCAAGTTTCCAATTTATAAATTTAATCTTCGAGTAGTTATAAATTCCTGTACCCTGCGAGAAAAGAACTGTTGGCATAACTGTTCCTGCAACAACTGTGTGAGGTAGTCCCAACATAACAAGAATAGGATTAAGAATAAATCCACCACCTGCTCCCATTAAAACTCCAAAAGTTGTAATTGCTGCTGTGAGTAAAAATGGCCAGAATACATTAACAGTTCTTCCAGCATTTGGCAGATAAACGCTTGGGAAAGATACCGAATTCTCTACAACAATAGGCTCACTCTTTATGTCCTTATCTACTTTAGCAACTACAAAATATTTACCGGGTGCTGCGTTTGCTGGAAGTTCTACTGATGCTTTAAAAGTTCCATCTGCTTCAATTTTTAAATTTGAAGAAAAGACATTTCCAACACTACGAAATCTTGCTTTTAATAACTGCATGGACCTTCTTTTATTTTCCTTTTCGTCCATAGGTTCAAGTAGAGTTCCTCTTGAACCAATTATACTGGCCCAAAGTGTGGTTTGATATCTGTCTATTTTGATTTTAGCTGGATAACCATAAACTGCCTCTGCTTGTGTATTTTTTATCACCTCTGAAACACTCCATTTAGCACCCTTTGCCTTAGCATCCTCCAATACAGGCTTATACTTTTCTGGAACAATTAATCTGTAAAAGGCTGGCATGTCATCGGTCATATAAAAAATATAGGGTCTTTTTCCAGTTTTTGGATCAGGATCGGCATCTAACCTTGCTGCTCTTATAGTTTCTTCGGCCCAAACTTCAATGTAAACATCCTTTCCAGCAGGTGCTTTACCAGTTATATTAAGCTTTCCACCGCTGGTCAATTTAGTTTTATCAACGGCTAATGTAACAGTTGCCTCTGTTGGTTGAGACCCAACATCCTGTTTCTGCTCCTTTGGAGCTTCCGCAAAGGCATTCACATTCAACATGGTAGTAATTAATAAAACAATTAATAAAGCCAGAAGTCGTTTCATAAATCTCCTCCTATTTAATAGTTATCTTACAATCAAAACTGATTTAGTAGCATTTACAGCTACCTTTTGAGTAACACTTCCAAAAAGAGTTCTCTCAGTTGCATCTTTTCCTTTGGAACCAATAACAATAAGAGAAAAATTATTTTTTGCATAATCAACGATTACATCAGCTGGTGAACCTTCTAAAATCAATGTTTCTCCTCTCACCCCCCTTTCCTCAAGAATTTTTTCTGCTGCCTTTAAATTGCCTTCTACCTCAGCTTTAAAAATACCCTCTACGGTAGCGCAGTCAACTCCTATCTCTAAGAAACAAACCTTTGGCACGACTGAAAGTACTGTTATATGAGAACCAAACTTTTCTGCCAAATTGATCGCTTCATTTAAAGCCTTCTTTGACCACTCGGATCCATCGAAGCATACTAAAATTTTTTCCATGATACACCTCCTTAAATGTGTGCTTAATATTTTAGGAATGCAAAAGTTTTGCCAGATAAAAATATTTGATATATATGGAAAATATTAAGCTCAACTGTGCCGATAGGGACATTTTCAAAAATTAACTGTTCCAAATGGGACATTTAAAGAGGGTTAAAATAAAATATATAAACTGTGAATTTTGTATCAAAAAACGCAGTTACATTTTCCGCAGTCATTGTGAGAAGCAATATTCTTAGCTACAATCAAAATAGGCTTCTTTCTTTCGATGCCTTTCGTCAAAGGCTCTGTAAATGGCATACTGAAATGGTAGTAGGTCAAAGAAAATGAGAGGTGGAGTATTACTAAGAAGCGCAATAAAGGTTTTTTGAGGAGAAGAGGATTTTTAGGGCTTAATGAAGTCAGGAAATCAAAGAGAAATTAGTCTTTTGGAAGTCTCAAGGACACTAAAGAATACATTAAAAGTACCTGAAATCGGATTTAATTTTTCTATCGTCACATTAAGGTGTATAATCGAATGTTTGATTAAATAATTGTTCAAATGTTAAATTAGAAAAATTTTATGAAAGGAGTTTATGATGAAGTTATTTAAAGTTTTTATTATTATTTTAGCCATATCTTTTATTTTTGCTTGTAGCAAGGGCAGTGATGAAGTTATAGTTAAGGCAGGTTCATCAAAACTATCCAAAAAGGATCTTGAAGAGGACCTTAAAAATTTACCTCCTCAAACAAAGTTATTTCTTGCATCACCTGAGGGAATTAATCGTTTAAAGGATGAAATTATTAAAAGAGAGGTCCTTTACGAGGAGGCGAAGAAAAAAGACCTATTGAAATCAGAGGATTTTAAAAGAAGACTTGAAGAATTCAAAAAAATAACCCTTATTAATATGCTCCTGGAGCAAGAGATAAAAAATGTCCAAGAGGTTACCGAAAAGGATGCGAAGGATTACTACGAAAAAAATAAGGATCAATTTATAAATCCAACAGAGGTTAGACTTAGTCAGATTGTGGTAAAAAATGAAGAAGAGGCAAAAAAAGTCTATGAAAGAGTAAACAAAGGTGAAGATTTTGCAAAAATTGCAAAAGAGGTTTCAAAGGATGAAAAAACAAAAAATAGTGGTGGAGACATGGGGTTTTTCAAGAAAGGTCAGCTTAACGCCCAAATCGAAAATGTGGCCTTTACTATGAGAAAAGGACAGGTTAGTATGCCACTTAATATGAAAGGTGACCTATACATTTTTAAAGTAACCGATGTAAAGGGAACACCCATTGACTTTGAACAGATAAAAACAAGACTTATTGAACAGCTAAAAGCAAAAAAACAGCAGGAATGGTTTACGAATTACATTGAGGAGCTCAAAAAGAAACACAAGGTAGAGGTAAACGAAAAACTACTCCAGGAAGTTTTAGGACAGGCATTAACTGGAGTTACACCTGACAAAAAATGAAAACCTTTTCACTTCAAGGATTCTTCTCTTTCGAATATAGCGAGGAATTTCATTCCTCGCTATGTTCGAAAGAGGTATAGTAATTTTTAAGACTTCTTCGGGAAATCAAATCTTTCACGCTGGCAAAAGAGGCAAAAAATATTTACTACAACCTTCTCTTTATCCATCAAAATTTCAGCTTAACCCGACTTCATCAATTTAGGGTATATTTTATTTAAAAAAACTGAATATTTCAGAGACTCATATTTTCCTTTACCACCTAATGTAGTCTAATGTCTTTTACTCTCTTAAAGCCAAATTCTCTCTTGCTTCGTTTACTAATATCAGAAATCTTTACCTGTAAAACTTGAATCAAAAGATGAATACTATCTCCGTTGATTTCTGGTTTTAATCCATTGTATTCTGCACAGAATCTTTCTGCTATGAGGGTATCACGATTAACGAAAGACATGGTTCTAATGAGATTGGTAAAGGATAGAGAGAGCTATGAGGGAGAGAATAAAGGCAGGAAGGGGATCTCTTACTCCCCCACATGTCACTGCGAGGCCTCGCAGAGGCCGTGGCAGTCTCTGAGACGCCTCAACGACGAGATTGCTTCGCTGACGCTCGCAATGACTCCTCCTCCACCGTCATTCCGAACGAAGTGAGGAATCTTATTTCGTCCAAGTAGGAGAAACGACAAGATTGCTTCGCTACGCTCGCAATGACGGAAGAGGGTGTCACTGCGAGGCCACGAAGTGGCCGTGGCAGTCTCTTTCAGTCACTGCGAAGGACTCGATGTCCCGAAGGGGTCTCTATGTAAAGCCTATGAAAAGGCAACGAAGAGATCCCTTCGCTTCGCTCGCAATGACTCCTCCTCCACCGTCATTCCGAACGAAGTGAGGAATCTTATTTCGTCCAAGTAGGAGAAACGACAAGATCCCTTCGTCGCTTTCGCTCCTCGCAATGACAGAAGGGAAAATCCTCGCAATTACAACCTTCTTGTGTCACTGCGAGGCCATGAAGTGGCCGTGGCAGTCTCTTTCGGTCACTGCGAGGGACTCGATGTCCCGAAGGGGTCTCTAAGTAAAGTTTACGAAAAGACAACTACGAGATCCCTTCGTCGCTTGCACTCCTCGCAATGACTGAAGAGGGCGCTTGCAATGACAGGGAGAGGTGAGTTTCTAATTGCAAGAATAGAGCGGAACGAAGAGAGATGATCAGATTCGCAAATGAGATAACAAGGGAGGAGGAGAATATAGACGTTAGAGGAAAAATCGGATGGTTTAAAAATAGCTTAGAAGGCATGTAGACTAATTTGTAGATGATAACTCATTGATTTACAGTGATTTTCAAGTTCCTAGTGATTAAGTTGGGATCAACTGAAAGAAGGGATTTATCAACCGCTTAAAACCTCTCGCAAGTATTCGATTTGAATAAAAGACAGAAACAAGATTTTTATCAAAGCCTTAAAGTAAAACCAAATTACTTACCTATACAAAATTCACTAAAAATAAGTTCTAAAATCTCCTCAGTGGTAACAATTCCTACAATTTGCCCCAAAAAACTAAGGGCATCTCTCAAAAACATGGCAGTTATCTCAAGAGGCTTACCTTCCTTCATGCTTTGAAGAGCATTCCTAAGAGCCTCATTTGCGTTTTCGAGTGCCTGTTTGTGTCTCAGTTTAGTTACCACTAAACCATCCTTTCTATACTTACCAGAAATCACGGTTTTATATATAGTCTCTTTTAACTCTTCTATTCCCTCTCCAGTTAAGGCTGAAATTTCAACAGCTGGCTTATTTTTTAATTCATGTGGAATGCTGAAATATTCACTCTTAATATCCTTTTTATTAATAATAAGTATCATCCTTTTATTGCCAATTTTTTCTATTATCTCAAAGTCCAAAGCATCTAAATTAGTGCTTGAATCAAGAACAAGCAAAACCAGCTCTGCATATTCAACAGCCTGTAATGTTCTTTTTATTCCTTCAGCCTCTACAAGGTCGCCAGCATGCCTTATGCCTGCAGTGTCAATTATTTTTAATGGTATTCCTTTTATGTTAATGTACTCCTCAATTATATCCCTTGTGGTTCCTGGTATCTCTGTTACTATTGCTCTGTTTTTCATTAAAAGAGCATTTAAAAGAGAGGATTTACCCACATTCGGTTTTCCTACGATTGCTGTTGAAAGACCTTCTCTATAAATCTTGCCCTCTTTGTAGCCTTCCACAAGCTTTTCTATTTCCTCTATAACGAAGGAAATCTCCTTCTCTATTTCTCTCTCAGTTAATCCATCAATATCTTCCTCTGGAAAGTCAATATAAGCTTCAACATGAGCGCATACTCTTGTTAATAGATCCCTTAATGAATTAATTTTTTCAGAAAGTTTTCCACTGAGATGTTCAAGAGCAATCTTTTGTGCATCTTCTGTTTTTGCCCTTATAAGATCAATAACAGATTCAGCTTGGCTTAGATCTATTCTGCCTTTAAGAAAAGCTCTTTTTGTAAACTCTCCAGGTTCAGCTATCCTCACTCCTTGTTTGGTGAGAATTTCTAAAATTCTATTTAGAACTATTAAACCTCCGTGGCAATTAATCTCAACCACATCTTCGCGGGTGTATGTATTTGGTGCACGCATTATGGTGAGAAGGACTTCGTCTATTTTTTCTCCATTATCAGGATCGATAATAAAACCATAATGAATTGTGTGGGAGTTTACTTTGTGAAGGTCCTTTACTTTTGGTGAAAAGAATATTTTTTTAGCAACAGAAATTGCCTCTGGACCACTTATTCGTATTATCCCTATTCCTCCCTCGCCTATGGGAGTACTGATTGCAGCAATGGTATCAAAATCAGAGGGAATCACGCATGCTTTTTAATTTTCTGATTTATATAAAACTGCTGCGCTATTCCAAAAACATTGTTTATAAGCCAATATAATACTAGTCCAGATGGAAAACTTAAAAAGAGAAATGTAAATACTACTGGCATAAGTAGCATTATTTTTTGCTGAGTTGAATCCATTGTAGAAGGAGTCATTTTCTGCTGAATTAACATTGTAACTCCCATTAAAATGGGCAGCACATAATAGGGATCCTTTGCTGAAAGATCTTGAATCCACCAAATAAAGGGAGCCTGCCTTAGCTCTATAGCTATTGTAAGTATCTTATACAACGCAAAAAACACAGGAATTTGAAGCAATATGGGCAAACAACCGCTCATTGGATTGATTTTATACTTTTTATAAAGCTCCATCATCTCTTTCTGCAATCTCTGTGGATCATTTTTATATTGCTCCTTAAGTTGCACTAATTTTGGCTGTAATTCGCTCAGCTTCTGCATAGACTTCTGACCGCGATTTACTACTGGTATAAATGGAATTCTAACAAGTATTGTAAGAATAATAATAGCAACACCGTAATTAGCAGTTATGCTATAGAGAAGCTTTAAAAACCAAAATAATGGACGAGCTATTATGGAGAAAAATCCAAAATCTACTATGTGCTCAAGTCCTACGTTAAACTTTTTTAAATAATCATATTCCTTTGGTGCCACGAACACTTTGTATTGATTTGTTCCATCACGAAGCTCTGCTGAAATTAGAGCGCTTCCATTGTATGGAGATACAATAAACTGATCTATCTTACTCACTGGAACTAATGCTGAAAAGAAATACTTGTCTTCTTGAGCAATCCATCTCACGCCTTCCTTGTAGGTCTCCATCTCCTTAACTTTTGAGGGATTAAGTTCAATTCGGTCAGCTTCTTTTAAAATAACGGGTCCCCAGTGAGGAGCATCCTCTTTATCAAAAATTCCTAAATCCTTTCCTAATGTCACATAATAGCTTCCTAGTCCTTTTACCTCTTCTCTAACATCTATTGAATAGTCTTTTTGATTAAAGATAAAGATTCTTTTAATGTAAACTTCACCATCGCTATAATTAAAAGCTATCTCTGGTTTATCTGTTTCTTTTAATGATGCTTTTGATTCATCTACATTAAACTTTACCCTAGCATAATTAAACTGTCCATTTTTTATAATTGAGAGAGCTGGTATTTCTCCTGCCCTAAGAACTATTGGATTGCCTTTCTTATCTTTATATTTTTTTAAATGAACTTCTTTAATTGTGCCTCCTTCATTGGAAAGAACAACTTTAAAAACTTCATTTTCAAAACTTACTTCCCTATATCCAACATCTTTAACAATCTCCTTTGGTTCTTCCTTAATTGGAAGAGGAATCTGAACTGGAGAAGGTGTTATTTGTTTTTCCTCTTTTTTTTGTTCCTGCTGTGTTTCAGGTGATGGAGAAGGTTTGTAGTATTTTGTATAAAGATATTGACTTCCAAAAAGAATTATCATACTTAAAATTACTGCTAAAAAAGCTCTTAATCCTGCATTTTCCATAGTTTCACCTTAATGGATCATATCCTCCTGGATGAAAAGGATGACACTTTAATATTCTTCTAATAGCAAGAAAAATACCTTTTATACCATATTTTTTTATTGCTTGTTCAGCATAATCCGAACAAGTTGGATAAAATCTACATGCCGGCGGCATAAGCGGAGATATTAATCTCCTGTAAATCAGAATTAAGCTTAGAAAAATTTTAGATATTAAGGAGTTAATCTCCATCTCCCTTTTGCTCTTCTTCTTTTTATCACTCTTCTTCCGCCTGGACTGCTCATTCTCTTTAAAAAGCCATGGGTTCTCTTCTTTTTGAGCTTATGGGGATGATAAGTTGTATATGCTCCCAATTTGGACCTCCTTAAAATTTATAGGGGATAAGAGTTTTTATAGCTTTATACATGGTCTCATCAACCACTGCTGCATGCCTCAAATTTCTCGTTCTTTTAGAAGGTTTACCTGTCAAGAGATGGCTTTTGTTTGCTTTTCTGCGCAAAATTTTCCCAGTACCTGTTACTTTAAATCTCTTAGCTGCTCCTCTGTGAGTTTTGATTTTTGGCATAAACAATCTCCTCCTTCACAAATGTAGACTATTATTTTACTCCAATTCTGAAAAAATTATCAATCTTTACCTGGTGCAATAATCATGCTCATGTTGTTTCCTTCAAGGCGTGGTTCCTGTTCAATCTTATGCGGAAATCCAACAAGAAGAGCTTTTATTTTGTCGAACACTTTATTCCCTAATTCATGATGCACAATTTCTCTACCTCTGAAAAATAGTGTTACTCTTGTCTTATCTCCATCATCGAGAAATCTTTTTATGTGCTTAACCTTAAGTTGAAGATCATGATCCGAAATCTGAGGCCTAATTTTGATTTCCTTTACAGTGGCAGTCTTTTTTGAGGATGTTTTTTTGTCGAGCTGATATTTATACTTTCCGTAATCCATTATTCTACAAACCGGTGGACTCGCATTAGGAGCCACTTCTACAAGATCATATCCTCTTTCTTTTGCGATTGCTATTGCTTCCTTTATTCCTACTACTCCAAGTTGTTTGCCATTTTCATCAACCAATCTGACTTCCTTTGCCCTAATGGCTTCGTTTACTCTTATGTCCTTTGTTGCTATTTTTCCACCTCCTCAATTTGTTTTTTTTCTGTTATTATTCTTTTAATATCCGAGATAAAATCATCCAAATCAATTAGCTCAAAATTCTTGCCATCTCTCCTTCTAACCGTTATTTTTTTATCTTCAACCTCTTTATCTCCAAGAATCAACATATAGGGAATCTTTCCTAATGTGGCCTGTCTTATTTTATACCCAATCTTTTCATTTTCAATATTAAGTTTTGCTCTGATGCCTTCCTTAGAAAGTCTATTAAATATGTGCCTTGCATAATCTATGTGCTTCTCTGAGATCGTCATGACCTCTACCTGAATAGGTGAAAGCCAAAGGGGAAAAGCTCCAGCATAATGCTCAATCAAAACTCCCATGAATCTCTCCAAAGATCCCATGAGAGCTCGGTGTATCATAATCGGTCTATGTTCTCTGCCATCTTTACCCCTGTAAGTAATCTCAAATCTATCTGGTATATTAAAATCTACCTGAATAGTGCTACACTGCCATGCTCTGTTTAAAACATCCTTTATTTTTATATCAATCTTTGGTCCATAGAAAACGCCTTCTCCAGGGTCTATTAGGTAAGCTAAGCTTCGTCTTTTAAGAGCCTGTTCTAATGCTGAGGTTGCTTTCTCCCAGTTTTCAAGAGTTCCAACATATTTATCAGGCCTTGTAGAGAGATAGATTTCATAATCCCTAAATCCAAAGGTATTAAGTACGAAAAGGGTAAAATCAAGAACCTTTTGAATTTCTTCTTCCAATTGCTCCTCTGTACAAAATATATGAGCATCATCCTGGGTAAAGCCCCTTACCCTTAGAAGACCATGAAGTACCCCCGATCTTTCATAGCGATAAACAGTTCCGAGTTCTGCATATCTAAGGGGCAAATCTCGATAACTTCTAAGCTCCGATTTGTAAACCTGAATATGAAAAGGGCAATTCATTGGCTTAAGCTGATAAGCGACTTCATCTATTGACATGGAAGAAAACATGTTATCTCGATAAAAATCAAGATGTCCACTTTTTCCCCAAAGCTCGAGCTTTGCTATATGGGGGGTATAAAGAAGTTGATAGCCAGCCTTTAAATGTTCATCCTTCCAGAAATCTTCAATAACCTTTCTTATAACAGCTCCATTTGGAAGCCATATAATCAAACCTGCACCTATTTCATCACTTATTTCAAAAAGTTTTAGCTGTTTTCCAAGTCTTCTATGGTCTCTCTTTTTAACCTCTTCAAGAAAATTCAAATAATTGGCAAGTTCTTCCTTTGTCCAAAAAGCGGTGCCATAAATACGTTGGAGCATTTTATTTTTTTCATCTCCTCGCCAATAGGCACCTGCCACGCTTAAAAGCTTAAAGGCCTTAACAATCCCTGTATGGGGAATATGGGGTCCCCTGCAAAGATCAACAAAGCCACCCTCTTCATAAATTGATACAATCTCCTCCTCTAATTCATTTATTATTTCAACCTTATAGGTTTCTCCCATTGACTCAAATAGCTCTATGGCTTCGTCTTTTGACATCTCTCTTCTTTTAAAGGGAATCCTCGCCTTAATTATTTCTTGCATTTTTTTCTCTATCTTATGAAGGTCCTCTTCATTAAATGGGATTTCTCTGTCAAAATCGTAATAAAAACCATCTTCTATGGATGGACCTATAGTTACCTTGACATCAGGAAATAGCTCCTTAACAGCATGTGCCATTATATGGGCTGTGCTATGCCTTAAAATATCGAGAGCTTCCCTATGATTTGAATCGATTATTTCTACGGTGTCGTTTGAATTTATTGATGAAACATATTCAAGGTCTTTTAGTTGACCATTAACCTTTATTGCAATAGCCTGACCATTTTTTAAAATTTTATTTAATTCCTCATGGCTAATATCCACCAATTTATCTTCTCTTTTTAACTTAATTAGCAACCTCCTTGTAAATTTTTTCAAAATTTATATTAATCTAAATGCCTTACCATAATCAACAAAAATTTAATCTAAATCCTTACATAATAAATATTAAAATCGTAAATCATGAAAAACTTTATTATTAAAATTGCATTCTAAGGCATTATAAAATTTGACTTTTAATCTTTACTTATTCTAATATTTTGGTTATGGAACTTACAGTAATTGATCTTATAAAGCAAACAGGTTTAGTTGCAAAGGTTGTTCTCCTGATTCTTCTTTTTTTCTCTGTGTTCTCTTGGGCTATTATTTTCTATAAACTCAAAGTTTTTAGAGGGATGAAAAGAGAAAACGAACTATTTTTTAATGTATTTATAAATTCGAGTAGTCCGAAAGAAATTATTGTTTCTGCTAAAAAATTTGAATTAAGCCCTTTTGCATCTCTTTATAGAAATATTTTTTCAGAGATTCACGGAAAAGATGCTTTAGGTAAAGAGGCAATAATAAAAAAATACCTGTCAGAAGAAGCAATCAGAATTGAAAGCTACTTGGGGTTTCTCGCTACCACCGGCTCCACCACGCCATTTATAGGTCTTTTTGGAACTGTTTGGGGAATAATGGATGCCTTCAGAGCTATTGGAATCAAGGGGACTGCTTCGATAGCAACAGTTGCTCCTGGAATTGCAGAAGCTCTCATTGCTACTGCAGCAGGTCTTTTTGCTGCTATTCCAGCTGTTATTGCTTATAACTATTTTACAAACGGTGCAAATAAACTAATCGCCGAATTAAGTGATTTTGCAGATACGCTAATTAAGTACCCATGGCAGGATTAATCCGTAGAAGACGCTCATCAATATCTGAGATTAATGTTACTCCATTAGTAGATGTAATGCTTGTTCTACTTATTATATTTATGATTACTGCGCCTATGTTGAAGCAGGGTATTGATGTTAATCTACCACAAGCAAAAGGTAGAAGTATTGAAGATACTGAAAAAATTAATATCGTAATAACTAGAGAAGGTAAAATATTTTTCAATGAAAAACAGATTAATAAAAACGACTTATCAGGATTGCTATCTTTGTACAAAGATTCCTCTGCTACAGTTCTTTTAAAAGCAGATAAGGATGTACCCTATGGACTTGTTGCTGAAGTAATGGGCGAGATAAAATCTTCTGGAATAGAAAGAATAGGAATGGTAACAGAACCAAAAGAATCTAAATGACGAACAAAATCTATTCTTCCTTTTTCTTATCAATTTTGTTTCATTTTTTAATATTTATCTCTCTAATTTTTGGAATAAAAAGTTCAACCGATTTAAAAAATCCCATCTATGTGACACTTATAGAAGACTCTGGAATTTTTGCACAACCATCACAGCAAAAAATCAACGAAACCCTACAAAACACTCCCAAAACTGTATCCAAAAAAGAGGAATCTCTGAGTAGAAACTCAATCGAGCGTAGCAAAGAAAACGATGAAAAGCTCCTCAAAGAAAGAATTGCTGCTTTGGAAGCAAAGAAAAAAATTTTACAACAGGCCCAATCTCAAGGCACCACAGCTATAAAGAATGTCCAAGGTGAAGCTGTTTCTCCAACCTATCTCTCCATGATTTCCAACTTAATAAGAAAAAACTGGAGTATTCCTGACACAGTTCCAACAAACCTCGAAGCAGTGGTTTTAATAAGAATACTTCCCAATGGAGAAGCTATAATTGAAGGTTTTGAAAAAAAATCCGGCAATGCTCTATTTGATTCCTCAGTTATCAGAGCAATAAAAACTTCTACTCCTCTGCCTCCTCCAAGAGGAGAAATTACCGTAGGCTTGAGGTTTAAACCATGAGATTTTCAAAAAGACTTTATATCTCTTTTAATATCATTAAGGAAAAAATTTTTCTTACACTGTTTCTTCTCTTTTTTTTACCGCCTTCCTCTATCTGGGCAGAAAAAATCTATATTGACATCAATCAGCCTGGCATAAAGAAGCTAACAATCGCTTTAGAGGGCTTTGATAGGATTCCTGTAACATGGGAGACAATAAAGAATAACCTTGAATTTACTGAATATTTTAAAGTCTACGGTCCTTTTCCTTATAAAGAAGATTCTTTTAATCCCTCCCTATGGAAGGCCACAGATGTGGAGATTGTAATTAGAGGTAAAACCGATGGAAATATAGGAATTAAAATTTTTACTACCACCTTGGACAAACCAATTTTTGCAAAAGATTATCCCTTAAAAAATGATGAATCTACAGGCAATTTAATTTCAGCTGATATTTTTAAACTGCTCACTGGTAAAGATTCTCCCTTTTTCAATCGATTCGTGTTTTTGAGAAAATTTAAAGACTCCACTGGCATATTTCTGAGTAACTGGAACGGTAAAAACATTTATGATACAGGAATAAGAAGAGAAATTATCTCTCGAGTTATCCTAAGGGGAAATAGGATTTTCTACTCTTCACTTGAAAAAAGAAATTGGCAGATAGAAGTTTTCGAACTTTCGTCAAAAACTAACAGGGAGATTCTGAAATCCCGTGCTTTACTTCAACTTGGCGATGTTATAGGAGATTCACAAATTATTTATCTTCAAAACGATGGCGACTTATCGGAAATTAAAATAATGGATATTTCAGGAAAAGTTAAAACATTAACATCTTCTCGCTGGGTAGAATCATCTCCTCGTTTATTTGGTTCTAAAATAATTTTTGTTTCAAATAGAGCAGGTTCTCCGCAAATTTATGAAATGACTGAGGGAGGTCTGGGCTTAAGAAGATTAACATTTCAGGGAAGATACAATACTGAACCTTCCGTAAGTCCTGATGGAAGCAAGTTAGCACTATCCTCACTTATTGGAAATTTTCAAATTTTTGTGATTGACTTTACAACAGGTTCACAGATACAGGTTACAAATGAAGGAAATAACGAACAGCCTTCCTTTTGTCCAGATGGAAATTTTATAACCATCATGTCTGATCGAAGGGGCAAAAGAGAAATTTTTTTAGTAAGTTCGGACGGATTAGTTCAAAAACCTTTAACTAATGGTTATCTTCCCTATTGTTCCAGGTAGAATTTATTTATGGTCCTTTGTGGTATAGATAGAATTGGAAGAATGCTTCCAAGGAGATTTTATGGTCTAAAAGCAGGCCTGCTAATTCATCCTGCATCTGTAAGCAGAAAATTAATCCATGCAAAGGAGTTACTCTTAAGAAGCAAAAAAATTACTGTATCAGCCTTTTTTGGTCCTCAGCATGGTATTTTCGGCAACACCCAGGATAATATGATCGAATGGGAAGGATTCATAGACAAGGATACAGGATTGCCCATATTTAGTCTTTACGGAAATACCAGAAAGCCAACCGAAGAGATGCTAAAAACCATAGACTATTTAATAATAGACCTCCAAGATGTGGGTGCTCGATATTATACCTTCATCTGGACTATGAGTCTATGCATGGAAGCCTGTGAAAAAGCAGGAATTCCTGTTGTAATTCTTGATAGACCTAATCCTATTGGAGGTCATATCACTGAAGGACCACTTCTTGAGACGAATTTTACTTCATTCGTAGGGCTTCATTCAATACCAATAAGACATGGAATGACCATTGGTGAGCTCTCACTATATTTCAAAGACAGATTCTATCCCAACCTTGACCTTACAGTAATACCTCTTAGTGGATGGCGACGCAATATGTGGTTTGACCAAACCTCTCTTCCATGGGTTATGCCCTCACCTAACATGCCCACTTTTGAAACAGCAATCGTTTATCCTGGAATGTGTCTTTTTGAAGGCACAATTATTAGTGAAGGGAGAGGCACTACTAGACCCTTTGAAATATTTGGTGCGCCTTTTATAGAACCGGATAAACTTATAAAGAAATTAAAAGACTTCAAACTTAAAGGAGTGTTTTTTAGACCTCTTTACTTTACACCGACATTCAACAAATTCGCAGGTGAACTATGTGGAGGAGCTCAACTTCATATTATAAACAGAGAAACCTTTAAACCTGTTTTAACTGCAGTGGCCATATTACTGTCTATCAAAGAGCTCTACAGTGGTGTTAACCTGTGGAGAAATCCACCCTATGAGTATGAATTTGAAAAGCTTCCATTTGACATTCTTGCAGGCTCTGAAAAATTACGAATTCACATCGAATCTGGAAAGCCTCTTAAGGAAATAGAAACTGAGTGGCAAAAAAAGTTAAGGAATTTTCTAAAAAAACGCTCATCTTATCTTCTCTATGATTAAAGCCTTTATACTTGCTGCTGGTTTTTCTAAAAGATTAAGACCAATCACAGAGCATATACCTAAAGCTCTGTTGCCCATAGCAGGAGAGACTTTACTCGATCATATATACAAATCCCTTAAAAAAATGGGAATCGTAGATATTGGAATAAATCTACACTACAAAGGTCATGAAATTGAAGATTATATTAGAAAAAATGAACTTCCTATAAAAACTTTTTGGGAAACTGAAATTCTTGATACCGGTGGAGCCCTTTACAACGCAAGAAAATTTCTTGAGAAGCATTTCTTTATAGTCCATAACTGCGATATTTATACTGATTTAAATATAAAAGAGGCATTAGATTGGCACATAAAAGAGTCCAACGATATTACTCTTCTTATACATGACCATTTGCCAGATAATAAACTTATTGTGGATGATGATAATAATTTTCTTGGAATTATAACTAAACGTTCAACAAATAAAGAGATTTTATTTAAAAAAACTCTTGCTTACACAGGGGTGGCCATATATAGTCCAAGGATTATTGAGCTTCTCCAGGAAGGACCTTCATCGATAATTGAACTATGGTTTAAAGCTCTGAATAGTAGAAGAAAAATAAAAGCCTTCAGAGTGAAATATAACTTTTGGCACGATATAGGAACACCTATAGGATATGCAAGAGCAGTTTTTGATAAGTTAAAAAGAAACTCTACCTCCATTTATGTTCACCCTTCATCAAGGGGATGCGAAAAAATATTGCCAGAAGGATACTTGGTTATCGAAAAAAATGTGACTTTAGAGAAAAATTTTAGAGGAAAAAATTTGATAATTCTACCAGAGGCAGAGTTTTCATGTGAAAGAGAAAAAGTAGAGGATAGTATCATAGGTAGAAATTTTATCATCTCCATAAATGGGTGGCAAAAAGAAAAGGAAATACTTTTTCAAAGTGGTTCTAACAGAACCTACTGGCGATGCTCAAACGGAGTTGTTTGCCAATGGGAAGAAGTAACTAAAGAATTTGAAAAATCGGTAATTCTCGGAAAAATATTTAAAAATAAAGGGATAAAAGTTCCAGAAATTATTAAAGTAGATAGAAAAAAGAATACCATAATTTTTGAAGACTTAGGAGATTTAACTTTGTTTAGCTGGCTACAGTGTCGAAGAGAGGAAAATGAAATTTTAGATATTTACAAAAAAATAATTGAGCAGATAGCCCGGCTACACTGGGAGGAGATAGACACCTCTAGGTTTGGTATAAATCTTCCCCTCTTTGATTACAAATATTTTAGATGGGAAAGTGAGTATTTTCTTAAAGAATGTGTAAATGCTTTATTTGGCATTGAAAATGAAAATATAGAGGAAGAATTTCATTTAATTGCCAATGAGCTTCAAGAGGCAAAAAAAGTATTACTTCATAGAGATCTGCAGAGTCAAAACATTATCCTAAAAGGAAACATTCCCTATCTTATTGATTATCAGAGTGCAAGATGGGGACCACCTTCTTATGACTTGGCATCACTACTTTGGGACCCCTATGTAAATTTAAGTGATACTATAAGACAAAAGGCTGTAAATTACTATATTGAAATTTGTAGTAATCGCTATCCCAAATCTTTTTATTCTGAATTTAAAACTTTCAAAAAAGAATTAATACTTTGTCGATTGCAGCGACACATGCAGGCTCTTGGAGCTTACGGATTCCTATCCCTTAAAAAGGGAAAAAAAATATTCCTAACCTACATTCCCTCTGCAATCTCTCTTTTAGGTGAAGATATAAAAGAATGTCCCTTTCCATTACCAAAATTAAAGAGCACATTGGAGAAAATAAAAGAGAAGCTTCCTTATGCCCAACTTTTTTAAACCTGTTTCATTATCTGGCTTGTGTGGTTTAATGAGTGAGATTAAGTATGAACTCTACGATTCTGCTTGCCGAAATTCCTTCGTAATCGAGTAACTCCTCTGGCTTTCCACTTTTTGGAATTTTTTCACAGGCAAGAATATAAATTTTATCACTACCTATCTCAGCCTTTACAGCTTCTCCTATTCCACCTGCTCTATAGTGATCTTCTACTGTTATAATCCCTCTAGTTTCAATTAAAGCCCTCTTTAGTGTCTCAATATCCAGAGGTTTTATGCTGTATAAATCAATGACTCTTGTCATAATTCCATATTCCTTAAGTTTTTCATGGGCCTTAAGAGCTTCATGCAGGGTTATACCAGCTCCAACAATGGTAAAAACATCCTCTCTTGAAATCCTCAAGGTTTTTGAACCACCAATAGGAAATTCCTCATCATCTCTATAAATAACGGGAGTTGCTCCTCGAGTTGTTCTTATATAAACAATCCCTTTATATTTAGCTGCTTCTTCTAATAATTTTTCCGTCGATACTGCATCACAGGGATAAAGAACTACGCTATTTAATATACTTCTCATCATTGCAATATCTTCTAATGCCATCTGGCTGGGGCCGTCTTCTCCTATTGATACACCTGCGTGAGACCCAACAAACTTAATGTTTGCCTCGCTGTACTGAGCCATTCTAATATGATCAAAGGCTCTGGTTAGAAAGGCACCAAAGGTTGAGACAAATGGAATCTTATCTCTTAATGCAAGCCCAACTGCCATACCAACCATGTTTTGTTCTGCTACAAAACACTCAAAAAAACGCTCTGGATAGAATTTTTTAAAAATTTCAGCGTAGGTGGAATTACTCACCTCTGCATCCAAAATAACCATATTCGGATAACGAGGAAAGAGCTTTACAAGTGCCTCTCCATAGGCTCGCCTTGTAGGTATCATTTCTCCTAATTTGTAATCTCTTGAAGGAATCAATTCCGCAATACTTTCCCTTTTAATTTCTACTCTTTGCGGCTTATTTATCGTTGCCTTTATCCTTTTTATCTCTCCAAGTTCTCTAATTGCATTGTTCAATTCGTTTTCCTTAAGAGGTGTCCCATGATGACCTTCTTTGTCTTCAAGAAAGGAGACACCTTTGCCTTTCAATGTTTTTGCAATAATCATTGTAGGAGAATTGGAATTAAATGCCTCTTCATAGGCTTTTAAAATCTGACCAAAGTCATGACCGTTAATACCAAGTGTCTTCCAACCAAAAGATGAAACCATATTCGCATAGGACTCTAAATTATGACCATACATAGTTTCTCCACGCTGACCAAGCCTATTTACATCTATAATTCCTATGAGATTGTTAAGCTTATAGTATGAAGCTAATTGTATTGCTTCCCAAACAGAGCCTTCAGCCATCTCGCTATCACCGAGCAGTACAAACACTCTATAATTAAGTTTATCTAAGTACTTTCCATTTACAGCCATTCCAACTCCAATTGAAAGTCCCTGTCCCAATGAACCGGTTGCGGCCTCACAATAAGGAAAATCTCTTACAGGATGACCCTGAAGAGATGAACCAAATTTTCTTAGAGTAAAAAGCTCTTCTTCTGTTATAACTCCTGCAACGCACCACAGCGCATATAAAAGAGGAACTGCGTGCCCTTTAGAAAAAATTAATCTGTCGTTATTATGATAGGAAGGATTTTCTGCATCATAATAAAAAAAGCCTCCGAAAAGGAGGCCTACCATAAGCTCTACAGCTGACAAGCAACTTGTTGGATGTCCTGATCCTGCCGTGGAGGTAGATGCAAGAATATAATATCTAACAAGTTTAGATATTTCCTCTAAATGGGTCACTTTCTATTTTCAACAGTATCGCTAAGAAGCATTTTTAAAAGCCTTAATCTACTTGGATGTTTTAATTTTCTGAGTGCTTTTGTCTCTATTTGTCTAACTCTCTCTCTTGTAATGGAAAGATATCTTCCTACCTCCTCAAGGGTGTGATCCCTATCTTCCCCAATTCCAAACCTCATCTTTATTACCTTTTCTTCCTTAGGAGTTAAAGTCTTAAGAATTCTCTGAATGTGTTCACTAAGCTCTATTCTCTCTGCTTCTGAAACAGGAGAAGGTGATGTCTTATCTCCGATAAAATCTTCTAATTCAGTATCTTCATCTCCTATCGGAGTCTGTAAACCAATTGGATCCTGAATGGCTCTAAAAACCTCTTCAACCTTTCTTACAGGAACTCCCAATTTTTCAGCTATCTCCTCATTGCTTGGCTCTCTTCCTAACTGTTGAGTAAGTTCACGGGATGCCTTGGTAACTCTGTTATAGAATTCCATCATATGCACAGGCACCCTAATAGTCTTTGTTTGATCAATGAGTGCCCTCGTAATAGCCTGTCTAATCCACCATGTTGCATAGGTCGAAAACTTAAAGCCTTTCTCATATTTAAATTTATCTACTGCCTTCATTAAACCAATATTACCTTCTTCGATTAAGTCAAGAAGAGGTAAGCCTCTTCCAACATAGTTTTTAGCTATATTTACAACAAGCCTCAAGTTCCTCGTAATTAGTTCATTTTTTGTCTCTTCTACGAGGCATTTTGCCTTGTAAATTTTGTTCCAGATATTCTTTAATTCTTCTATTTTGAGGCCTGATTCATTTTCTATTCTTTTGATTTCTAAAGAAACTTCCTTATATGTGTTTTCAAGGCTTTTAGTGTTTTCTCCTGTATTTTTTAAATCGTTTATATTTTTACGCAAACTCTTGAGAGAACCGTATTTTTGAATTTTATTCTCTACTTTTTCTAAATCATTAATTAAATTTTCCAAGCGAAGAATGGTTCGACTAAGAGCTTCTTCAGCCTTTTCATCTTCAGTTAAATTTTCCGATTCTTCTTCTCTGTTTATTTCATCTACAATTTTGTTGTAGATTGGTAAAGCAACTACTGTTTCCCGAATTATACTTTTGCCTTCCTGAAGTTTCTTAGCAAGTTCAATTTCCTCTTCCTTGGTAAGAATGGGAATGTCTCCCATTGAATTAAAGTACGCCTGAACAAGATCTTCAACATGTTCCTCTTCTTCTATCTCCTCTTCCTCTTCAAGAAAAGCTTCCTCCTCATCTACAACCCTAACTCCCATGTCACTCAATACATCTATAAGATCCTCTATTTCCTCAGGTGAATAATATTCTGATGGAAGAGCTTCATTAATTTCGTCGTAGGTAAGTCTTCCTCTTTTTTTTCCAATATTTACTATTTCCTCAAAAAGGTCTCTCTCCTTCATATTGCCTAGTCCTCATTAAAAGATTTTTTATAATACAATCATACCAATTTTTATAAAAAATTCAACCCTTTTTAAAAAAGCAAAAAAAATATAAATAAAAGAGAGAAAGGGTATGCCCTTCCTCTCTTTTAATAAAGAGCCTAAGATTTATGACAAGAAGAAGTAAAAGAGTAAGTCAAGACGCACGGCCTATTAGTACTGGTAGGCTAAACACCTTACGATGCTTACACCTCCAGCCTATCAACCTGGTAGTCTACCAGGGGCCTTTAGGTTCCTGAGTTTCCCCAGGAACGGGAGACCTTATCTTGGGACGGGCTTCCCGCTTAGATGCCTTCAGCGGTTATCCCTTGCGGACATAGCTACCCAGCATTGCCGCTGGTGCGACAACTGGAACACCAGAGGTCCGCCCACCCCGGTCCTCTCGTACTAGGGGTAGCCTCCCTCAAGTCTCCTGCGCCCACAGCAGATAGGGACCGAACTGTCTCACGACGTTCTGAACCCAACTCACGTACCGCTTTAATGGGCGAACAGCCCAACCCTTGGGACCTACTTCAGCCCCAGGATGCGATGAGTCGACATCGAGGTGCCAAACCGGTCCGTCGATGTGAACTCTTGGGACCGATCAGCCTGTTATCCCCGGCGTACCTTTTATCCGTTGAGCGATGGCCCTTCCACACAGAGCCACCGGATCACTAAGCCCGGGTTTCCCCCCTGTTCGGCTTGTCAGCCTCACAGTCAAGCCTCCTTATGCCTTTGCACTCAACGGCTGGTTTCCGTCCAGCCTGAGGAGACCTTTGGACGCCTCCGTTACTCTTTAGGAGGCGACCGCCCCAGTCAAACTACCCGCCAGACAGTGTCCCGAAGCCGGATAACGGCTTACGGTTAGAGTCCCAACAACACAAGGGTGGTATTTCACCGACGGCTCCACAGGAACTGGCGTTCCTGCTTCATAGCCTCCCACCTATCCTACACATGTATTGCCAGAACTCACTGTCAAGCTGTAGTAAAGGTGCACGGGGTCTTTCCGTCTAGCTGCGGGTAACCGGCGTCTTCACCGGTTGCTTAAGTTCGCCGGGTCCCTCCCCGAGACAGCGGCCCAGTCGTTACGCCATTCATGCAGGTCGGAACTTACCCGACAAGGAATTTCGCTACCTTAGGACCGTTATAGTTACGGCCGCCGTTTACCGGGGCTTCGGTTTGGAGCTTCGAGGTTACCCCCTGACTCCTCCCCTTAACCTTCCGGCACCGGGCAGGCGTCAGTGCCTATACATCCTCTTACGAGTTAGCAGGCACCTGTGTTTTTGGTAAACAGTCGCCAGGCCCTCTTTACTGCGGCCTCTTCGGGCTTGGATTTGCATCCTCACCCTAATGAGGCACCCCTTCTCCCGAAGTTACGGGGTCAGTTTGCCGAGTTCCTTGGGGAGGGTTCTCCCGAACGTCTTAGTATCTTCTACTCGCCTACCAGTGTCGGTTTGCGGTACGGGCACCTAAATAACTCCCTACGAGGCTTTTCTCGTCAGTGTGAAATCACCCGAGTTTGGCCTTACGGCCTTCCCCGTCACGCCTCAGCCTTAAGAGGGAAGGGATTTGCCTCTTCCCTCAGCCTCGACGCTTGGACCTGCAAACCATAGCAGGCTCAGGCTATCCTCCTGCGTCCCCCCTTCGGTAATAACGCTATTTAGGTGGTGCCGGAATATTAACCGGCTGTCCATCAGCTACGCCTTTCGGCCTCGCCTTAGGTCCCGACTAACCCCGGGCGGATGTACCTTCCCCGGGAAACCTTAGGCTTACGACGGGCTGACTTCTCATCAGCCTTTACGCTACTTATGCCAGCATTGTCTCTTCTGCCTCCTCCAGCAGGCCTCACGACCTACCTTCGCAGGTTAGCAGAATGCTCCCCTACCATTTACCTTTCGGTAAATCCGTAGCTTCGGTGGAATGCTTGAGCCCCGTTAAATTTTCGGCGCAGCACCACTCGACCAGTGAGCTATTACGCTTTCTTTAAATGATGGCTGCTTCTAAGCCAACATCCTGGCTGTCTTTGTGGCGCCACATCCTTTACCACTTAGCATTCTCTTAGGGACCTTAGCTGACGGTCTGGGCTATTTCCCTCTCGACCACGGATCTTAGCACTCGTAGTCTCACTCCCTGGAAACACCAACAAGGTATTCGTGGTTTGGTTGGGTTTGGTACGGCTTACGCCGCCCTAGCCCATCCAGTGCCCTACCCCCTTGCGGCTATTACCAGAGGCTGCACCTCAATGCATTTCGGGGAGAACCAGCTATCACCAGCCTTGATTGGCCTTTCACCCCTACCCACAGCTCATCCGAGCTTTTTGCACCAAACACCGGTTCGGACCTCCAGAGGGTTTTACCCCTCCTTCATCCTGGCCATGGGTAGATCGACTGGTTTCGGGTCTACTGACACCAACTTAACGCCCTATTCGGACTCGGTTTCCCTACGGCTCCGAGCCTGAAGCCCTTAGCCTTGCTAGTGCCAGTAACTCGCTGGCCCATTAATCAAAAGGTACCCCGTCAGAAGCATATGCTTCCTCCGAGACCTTGTAAGCATGCGGTTTCAGGTTCTATTTCACTCCCCTCACAGGGGTTCTTTTCACCTTTCCCTCACGGTACTTGTGCACTATCGGTCACCAGCACGTATTTAGCCTTGGAGGGTGGTCCCCCCAGCTTCCCACAAGGTTCCACGTGCCTCGTGGTACTCGGGATACCGCTTCCCATGTATTTTCTTTTTGCTTACAGGGCTATCACCTTCTATGGCTGATCTTTCCAGATCAATTCAGCTAAGAAAATACATTAGTACTCTGCGGTCCCACAACCCCAATCTCAAAGAGATTGGTTTAGGCTCTTCCCTTTTCGCTCGCCGCTACTAAGGGAATCTCTTTTGATTTCTTTTCCTCCGGGTACTGAGATGTTTCACTTCCCCGGGTTCGCCTCACAGGCCTATTTATTCAGCCTGTGATACCTGGAGTTCTCTCCAGGTGGGTTGCCCCATTCGGACACCCACGGATCGAAGCTTGTTCGGCAGCTCCCCGTGGCGTTTCGCCGCCCACCGCGTCCTTCATCGCCGGCTGGTGCCAAGGCATCCACCGCATGCTCTTACTATCTTGACT
>Ga0209721_1000153_pt1:67500-68530 | contig 68530 bp, 55 predicted proteins | sample TshhotsprinmetaG_FD_184139 | JGI IMG/M metagenome (GOLD analysis project Ga0209721, IMG submission 184139) | Hot spring microbial communities from South Africa to study Microbial Dark Matter (Phase II) - Tshipise hot spring metaG (SPAdes)... | ecosystem: Environmental > Aquatic >...
GCATATTTTATTTAAAAAAACTAAATATTTCAGAGACTATTTTCCTCTCCCACCTAATGTAGTCTAATGTCTTTTACGCTTCTTAAAGCCAAATTCTCTCTTGCTTCGTTTACTAATATCAGAAATCTTTACCTGTAAAACTTGAATCAAAAGATAAATACTCTCTCCGTTGATTTCTGGTTTTAATCAATTTTATTCTACACATAATCTTTCTGCTATGAGGGTATCACGATCAACGAAATACATGGTTCTAATGAGATTTGTAAAGGATAGAGTGACCTATGAGGAAGAGAATAAAGGCAGGAAGGAGTCTCTTACTCCCCCACATGTCACTGCGAGGCCACGAAGTGGCCGTGGCAGTCTCAAAGACCAACGGAATAAGATTGCTTCGCTTCGCTCGCAATGACATAAAAAGAGAAGCCTCGCAATGACGGAAGAGGGGGGCTCGCAATGACAGAAGAGAGGAGAGACGAGATTGCGGAGCCTGTTCCGAACGTAGTGAGGAATCCCGCTCTTCGCAATAACTCCCTCTGATGTCATTCCGAGAATGGCGAGGAATCTAATTCCCGACTTTGTCAGTTTACTGCCAAAATTTGCCTCACAATCTCTGCAAGTGGTTGATTTTACTAAATGTCAAATTTTTTCTATCAAATTTTGTGGTATAACTTAATTTTCTACTTTAGCATTTTTAACTTGACTTTTTTCTTTATTTATGCTATAACATATCCATGTTCCTAAAAATCACAAAATCTGCTGACAAAACAGACTACATCTATGTTGTTGAAAGCTATCGTGATGACAAAGGAAGAGTCAGGCACAGATATCTTTTCAGTCTTGGCAAGCTTAAAGACTTTATATCTACCTCGGTGTTCAAAAAGTTAGCTCAAAAAGCACTTGCTTTAGACAGTAGTTTTAACAAAGAAGGTGTAGAACTTTCTTGTTTATCAGAAGCAGAGGTATTAAGGTATGGACATCTTGTGCTTAAGCGTTTATGGGATATGTATGGACTTGATGAGTTTTTTAGTAGGTT
>Ga0209721_1000154_pt1 | contig 68062 bp, 62 predicted proteins | sample TshhotsprinmetaG_FD_184139 | JGI IMG/M metagenome (GOLD analysis project Ga0209721, IMG submission 184139) | Hot spring microbial communities from South Africa to study Microbial Dark Matter (Phase II) - Tshipise hot spring metaG (SPAdes)... | ecosystem: Environmental > Aquatic > Thermal springs...
AAGGATCACATTGAAGATGGGCTGGCTGCCGATGTTCTGGTAGGCGATGCGGTACTCCAGCACCTCGCCGGGACGGCCCTGGGCGCTGCTGGCGAAGGGGGTGTTCTGGGTGTGGTTGCGCGCTTGCTTGGTAAGCCGTAGCTCGCCTCCGCGGATGACCGTGGTGGTGTCGGTGAGGCCCCGCGCCTCGGTCACCGCGGGGTTGCTGGCCCAGGCCAGGCTCAGGCTAAAGGAAGCCAGGTCCACCTGACCCGGGCTGACGCCGGCGGGTACAATCACCCGCACCTCGAGGGCGCATCCCCGCAGGCTGCCGTCCGGCTGGCGGGGCCAGGAGGCATTTACGCTAAAGGAGAGGGGTAGACCCTGGAAACCCTCGCCTGGGTCATCAAAATCGCCGTCGCAGTTCACGTCGCGGCGCAGCTGGTAGCTGAACTGGGTGGGTGCGAGCGAGAGGGTGGCGTTGCCCAGCGTGCCGGGTTTGTACTGGTGGGCATAGGTAATCACCCCTGGACTGGTGGCCTGCCCGGCCTGGTCGGGGTAGAGCAGGGAGGGCCGTACCACCCCAAAGTTGCGCACATAGGTGGCACCGGCCAGACTGCCGGCGGAACCCAGACTGATCACCGCGCCGGAGGAGGTGGGGCTGGTGGCATCGGCCCAGGAAGCAACCTGGCTGGCGGCGCTGCCGTCATTACGCCCGGTGGCCGGACGTACCGGGTGGGAAAGGGTCACGCTGCCCCAGCTGGCGGGGATGTAAAGCTGGTAAAAACCGCTGCCGTCGGTGGTGGCGGTGCGGGTGGAAGAGCCATCACCGGCGGTGAGGGTTACGCTGCCCACCCCACGCTCGCTGCCATCCTGCAGGGCATTGTTTGCGTTACCCCCGCCTTCCCCATCGTCGTAGAAGACCCGGCCTTCCACCCGGAACCCGTGGAAGAGGCCGAAGTCCTGCCCCAAAACATTTGTGCTGGAGACGGTTACGCTCCGGCTGCCGCCTGCGGGGTTGATAAAGAGCCAACCCGAGGGCGGTGTGGGGGTGGTGTCGGCGGTGGAGGCGTTGTTGTCCAAAACCAGGGTGTAGGTGCCGGGGGCCACCCCGCTGAAGCTGTAGGCCCCACTGCCCGCGCTTACCATCTGCACGGCCAGCACAGTGGCTCCCTGGACCAGCTTCACGTAGACCGTGGCCCCGTCCGACCAGTCCTCACCGTCCCTGGCTCCGTTGGGCTGGCGGTCGTGGTAGACCTGGCCGCTTACGTTCACGCCGGTTACGCTCAGCACTGCGCTGGCTGGGCTGGTGTTGCTGCCGTGGTTGGTCTGCAAGGCCCCCGCGGGCAGGGTGTTGGTGTAGCTGCCGGGGCTGCTGGCAGTAACGTTGACGCTCACCGTGCAACTGGCATTGGCCGGTACCTGAGCGCCGGCGGCCAGGGTTACGCTGCTGCCGCCCGGGGCTGCGCTCACGCTGCCGCTGCCGCAGGTGGTGCTGGCCCCTGCCGGGCTGGCCACCACGACCCCAGCAGGCAGGTTGTCCACCAACGCAGCGCTCAGGGTGGCGGGGGTGGGGTTGGGGTTGGTCAGGGTGATGGTGAGGGTGCTGGTGCCGCCTACCGGAATGCTGGCCGGGGCAAAGGCTTTGCTCAGGGTGGGCGGGTTGGATACGGGGGAGTTGGCCGACACGCTGGCGGTCTGGCTGAAGCCGGTGCCCAGGGTCTGGCTGTTGTAGCTTATCTGGGCGGTGTTGGTGATGGTCTGGCCCGCGGCGGAGGGCAGCACCTGTACCCGGAAGCGCACACTGGCCCCCTGGGCGGGCAGAATCAATCCACCGCTCGAGGCGTTGGCCCCGGTGCCCAGCCGGAAGCGTACGCAGGGCGCGCCCGAGAACTCGGGGCAGGAGGCGGCGTACTCTGCGATGTCGTCCCCGGCAGCGTCGGTAAAGGTGCCGGTGGGGGCTCCGGCGGCGTTGGTGAGCACCTGCAGACTGCCGGGCACATACTGGGTGTGGGTGGGGATGGGGTCGCGCAGCACCACATTGGTAGCGCCGTCGGCACCGGTGTTGCTAAAGCTGAGGGTGTACTCGAGGATATCGCCTGGCACTAAGTTGCCCCCGTTGATGTCCTGACCGTTCTTGCTAAAAGTGGTGATGAGGTCGGGGACGAATACCTCGACTGCAAAGGTAAGCACTGTGGGGAAGTAGACGTCTCCAGTTGAGGTGAACTGAGCGGTGGCGGAGGTGGCTCCATTGGGAATGCGACCCGTGGCATCTACTAGGTCTATGTCCACCGCCATCTGGTTGAGGTAGTCGGGGATTTTGTTGGCGAAGCGGCTGTTGAGTCGAGATACAGAGCTATTGAAGAAGTTGTTGCCAGGATTTTGTGTGTCGCTAAGGGGTACACCATTTAGTATCAATTGGTCACCTGTGATGCCCCCATCCCCCTCAAAGGCTACTGCCCCCAGGTAGGTGGTGAAGGAGCCAGTTAGGGGGGATAGAAAGCCGCTAGGGGTGATGGTGACGGGATTGCCGTTGCTTACCGAGGCCAGGCCGTCGTAGACCGTGAGATTGCGGAGGAGTTCGCTGGACAGATGGTAGACCACCACCAGCGACCAGCCTGCGTAGAAGCCCAACGGGTCATTCCCGGTAGCAGCCAGGATACCTCCTACCCAATAGGTGCCGTTGCCGCTGGTTCGAACGAGGCTTGTTACGTCGGCAAAAGCGGAGTAAGGCCGGGTAGTAGCGGCGCCTTGGTTTGTGATGATGCCAAGGAGGCTGCCCGAGAGGAGCTGGTAGGTGCTGCTTCCTGGAGGCTTGAAGTAAATCTGGTTACGGCCAGCGGTACTTGGGTTGGCCCGGGCGCCCCAGTAGAGTCCTGCCCACAGCACCTGGGCTCCGGTGGGGAGGTTGAGGCTGGCAGCGCTGCTTCCCCCACGGCCCGAGGGCCAAGTAGGGTTTGCAGGGTCGGCGTTGATGAAAATCATGTTTCGTGTGGTGTCCAGCTGGTTGCTGGAAGCTAACGCCGTGTTGTTTTGACTTGGATTGTTCATCCAGCTGGTGTCGCACTGGGTGGTGGAGTTAGCCTGACTCATGCACATCAGGGTGTTCCCCACCAGCGTGATGTTGCCGGTGGTGGTGTTTTGGTAGCGGATGCTAAATGGGGTTACCACTTGGGCTTGGACTAGACCCAACCACAGCAGCAGCATGAAAAACAGCGCGCGTGTCATCGGCTACCTCCCAAGATGTCCAGGCGCAGGTAGAGGCCGGGGGCGGTGTCGGGGGTGAGGCCCACGAAGCCGCCGAAGGTGTAGCCCAGGTTGAGCCATAACCCTTCCACCACCCGCAGGCTGGCTTCCAGCGAGAAGGCGGTGGCGCTGCTTTGGGTGCCGGGCTGGAGCTGGTGGTAGGCGGCGGCCCCCAGGCCCAGCCAGTCGGTGAAGTAGTAGTTGGCGCCCAGGCCTAGCTGGTAGGTGTGGCCGGCGGGGTCGCTTAGCTTGAGGCGGTAGGCCAGGCTGGGGCGGAGCTGGAAGGCGAGGCCCGGGTGGTAGCTGGTGGCCAGGGCGCCCTCGAGGGTGGCCTCAGGCCCGCTCTGCAGACGGTGGTAGGTCAGGAGCGATACCTCGCGCCCGCGCAGGGCGTAGGCCAGGGTAAAGCGGCCCTCGAGGGTGGGGGCCACCTGGTAGTTGGCGTCCAGCGAGAGGGTTTGCTGCTCGTCGAGCTGCCCGGTAGCCCCGGCCCGCAGCACCAGCTTGGGCTGGCTGCCCAGGGCGGTCTCGGCCCCCAGGGTGGCGCTGAAGGCTTCGGTTTGGTAGCGCAGGGCCAGCCCAAAGGCGGCCTGGCTGCTGCCGGTGGCGAAGCTCTGCTCTAAGCCGGCGCTGGCGTTCAGGCTCCAGCGCTCATCGAGGGGCAGGGGAGCCTCGAGGCCAAAGCGGGCCCGGTTGCCCTCGCCCGCTGCGCCCGGCAGTTGGTAGGAAAGGGCCAGGTTGGCCCCGCCCAGTTTTTGCTTCAGCCCCAGGCTGCCCGAGAAGCCCAGACCCCAGGTCTGGACCAGGTCGGCCTCGGCGGAGAGGTTGGCGTCGAAGGCCAAGGTGGCCCGCAGACGGGTGGAGGCCATCTGGGTCAGGCTGAAGGGCTGGGCGTGGGTCAGCTCGCTGTTGAGGGCGCCGCTACTGAGGCCCAGGCGCCCCAGGGCCGCCAGCGAGGCGGTCTCCCAGGTGTAGCCCAGCCCGCCCCCTACCGAGAAGGCGGGGGAGAGACGGCGGGTGTAGAGCAGGCCGGTACGGTTGGTCTCGCCGGTCTGGTGTTCCAGCGAGACCCGGTCGGCTTCGCTCAGGCTGTAGGCCACCTGGCCCTGGCCCTGGAGCCGGCCCTCGTAGGTCAGGTTGGCGCTGGACTCGAGCGGGCCGTTTTTGCCGGAGAGCTCGAGGCCCAGCCGCTCGGCCATCCCTCGGCTGTAGGTGGCCCGCAGGCCAAAGCCGGGCTGCTGATAGAGGGCCTCGGCCCCATAGCGCCAGCCACTGCCCGGCAGGTAGGCCGCTCCGGCGCCAAGGCTGAAGTAGCCCAGCTTAAAGCGGGCCCCCGCCCCGTAACCCAGCGCGCGGCTTCCGCCCAGGGGGGCATAGGTGACCTCGAGGCGCACCGGCTGGAAGTCGGGGGCGCTGGGCCAGAGGGGCCGGGAGAGGGTCAGGGTGCCGCTGGCAGCGTCCAGCACGTAGTCCTTAAGGCGCTCGAGGCGGGTTTGGCTGGCCCCAACCAGGAGCAGCACCTGCTCGCTGCCGGGTTCGGCAGGCCCGGAGAGCTTATAGAAGCGGGTGCCGTCGGGCACGATCACTTCGGTTTTGCTGCTGGCAGGCAGCCAGCCCGCAAAGCCTTGCAGGGTCAGGTCGCCGCGGGTTTCCAGGCGCAAAGCTGTGCCCTGGGGCAGTCCACTTAGGCCAAAGACCCCGAGCTGGTCGGCAAAGTAGCCGATGCTGAAGCCTTCCTGGTCGTAGCGCAGGGCCAGCGGGTCGTCCGAGCGGAGGGGCAGCGTGGCCTCCCGGCCCGAACCCGTCAGGGGGAAGCGCCCGGTGGGGTCGGGCAGCTCGCGCAGGCCGCTTCCAAGCTGGGGCTGGCCCTGGTTGAAGCGGAGCGAGCCGTCCAGCGCCGCCCGCAGGGTTCCGCCAGCAAAGGGGCTTTCCAGGTAGCCCCGTCCCAGGCCAAAGACCTGGACGTCCTCGGCCCAGCGCAGGCCCACGCTGCCCTGGAACTGCCACAGCTGGGTCTGGCGGCCCAGCACGAAGAACTCGGCCTGACTCTCGAGCTCGCCAAAGGCCAGCCGCAGGCGCAGGGGGGTAGGGGTCGCGGTGGGGGCCAGCCGCAAGAGGGCCACCCCGTCCCGCAGGAGCAGCTGGTAGCCCGAGAGCAGCGGGAAGGCGTCGGGCTCGAGGGGCTCGCTCGAGCTCTCCACCGTGAGGGCCCCAAAGCCGGTAGGCAGGCCCAGCTTGTCCAGCACCCGCACTTCCAGCTCCAGCGGGGTGCGGCCATCGGCCAGCAGGCGCAGCGGGCGCACCTCGATGCGGAGGGGGCTGCCGGCCAGGAAGACCTCCACCCGGTCGGCCCCTGCCGCGGTCTGCACCTCGATCAGGTTGCGGCCCGGTTGCAGCGGCAGCCCGTAGTACTCCAGGCGCTGGAGGCCCTTGCCGCTGTCGTAGGTGGCCTGGCCCAGGTTTTTGGAGTCCACCCCCTGGCCGTTCAGGGTAAGGTGAACCTCGAGGCCCAGGGGGGTTTGCAGCACCACCCGGGCCTTATCTACCCGGAAAAGGGTGCCGGGGAGGGGTTCTTGAATGAAGCCCTGGCGGGCCCTGACCTCGAGGGGCCTGGCTTTTTGCAGGTCGGCAAAGCTTTGCTGGCCTTGCAGGTAGACTTCCTGGTCGGCGACGCGCAGGGTCAGGGTGGGCTCTGCGATGGGCCCCAGGGCCTCTTTGTGGCGAAGCTGGTAGGTGAGCTGACCAGAGATGCCCTTGTGGCCTGGGCGATCCGCCACCAGCCGCACGGAGGGATGCCGCTCTTCCAGCGCCACCCGCGCGCCTGGCAGCTCGAAGAAGAGGCGGCCCTGGTCGTCAACGCGCGGGTCGGGGAGGGGACGGCCATCCAGCCGGGCTGATCCGGGCTCGTAGGTGGCGCCTTCGGGGGGTAGGTGGGTGAGCAGCAGGCGGTCGTACTGGGCGATGTTTTCAACGGTAAAGTCCAGGGTGATGGTGGAAAGCCGGTAGGGCTCCAGCACGGGCAGGGCCAGCAGGGTGGCTTTGCTGGGGAAGGCCGCGGGGGTGCCGTCCACAAAGGCGGTGACCTGGTTCTCCAGCGCCCCCGCCTGCAGGGCCTGGGCCTCGAGCCGCAGCTCGCGCTCCTCCCCGGCCTGCAGGGTGAGGCGTCGCTTATCCGCTTGCATCCCCAGCCCTTCACCAGGGGCCTCCTGCAACTCGATCTCCACCGGGTGATCGGTGGGGTTGCCCACCCGGATGACAAACACCGCCGTGCTGCCCACCACCACCTGGTGAACAGCGGCTTTAGCCGTCTGTCCCGACAGGGGATCGTCCACCCGCGCCGGCTCAACGGTTTTTTCCAGGCGCAGCAGGGTGCGCTTTAGGGTATCGGGCGCGCTTTTGTTGCCCCCGTTGGAGCGCACCTGGGCCAGGAAAGCCCCCTCGGCTGGGGCGCCGAAGCGTACTTTAGCCCGGTAGGTGTGGGTGCGGCTTTCGCCTGGGGGCAGCGTGCCGCTGAACGCTGGGACCTGGGCCACCTCGAGCCACTCGGGGTAGGTGTCCTGCAGGGTGTAGGTCAGGGGGGCCTGGCCGCTGTTGCGTACCACCAGGCGCACCTCCACTTCTTCCCCCGGCACCACAATGCGCTTGTCCAGCGAGCGCGAGAGTTCGGCCACCGGACGCAGCACCGCTACCTGGGCCTGGGCCTCGCGCAGGGGCTGGCCGCCCTCGCTCAAGAGGCGGGCGGTGTTGAGGAGCACCGGGGGGGCTTCGGCGCTCACCCGGGCCCGCACTTCAAAGGTTTGCGCTGCGCCCACTCCCAGCTCAATGACCTGATCCAGCGGCTGCCCTTGCAGTCCGGGGGCCAGGTTGTCCTGGAGGCGCACCCGGCCCGGTTCGTCGCCGGTGTTTGCTACCCGCAGGCGCCAGATGGCCTCGCTGCCTACCGCCACGCTTGGGGTGAGGGTCTCTTTGTGCAGGGTGAAGGTGGCGGGCTGGACAATCTTCAGCGGGGCCTGGGCCTGCTCTCCCCAGGGGCTCAGGTTGGCGGTTACCACAGGCTCGGCCTTGCACAGGGCCCTGGCCCGCACCTGCAACACCGCATCACGGCCCTGGGCAATTGGGGCGACCAGGCGGGGGGCCTCGAGGGCTTCCAAACAGGGGGGTAGCTCCAGCTCGAGCTCGGCGGGCAGCAGGCGGGTAAAGCCGGTGCTGGCCCGGGCCACCAGGGTGGTTTCCTCCCCTACCCGCAGGGTGGTGGGGCGGGCCTCCAGGGTGAGCTTTACCTCGGGATAAACCCTGAAGCGCACCTTCTGGGTCTCGCCTTCTTTTAGCACCACCGACCCCGGCCCTTCCACGCGGGCCCCGCCCTGCAGCGGTACAAGGCTGTAAACACCTGCCTTCAGGCTTACTCGAGCCTGGCCCTGGCCCAGCGCGACGGTCTGCTCACCTACCCGGACGGGCAGATCAAAGGGCCGCTCGCCGTCCGGCAGCACCAGCACGGCTTCTATCTCCAGATAGGCAGGCGGGGGGGCGGGAGGCGCAAGCCGCTCCAGGACATACCGGGCGGCCCCTCCCGCGCAGCCGAAGCGGGCCGAGGTTGCACCCTGGTGAACAGCAGCTGGAGGCCGTCTGTCCCGAAGGGGATCGTCCACCTGGTGAACAGCGGCTGGAGGCCGTCTGTCCCGAAGGGGATCGTCCACCAGGTACTCCCCGCCCTCTACCTCCAGCCGCACCAGGCGGTAGCCCTCCGGCAGGGTGGGTAGCCGAACGATGCGGACTTTATCGCCCTCGAGGGCGATGGGCACTTGCAGGGGCCGGCCCTCTAAATCCACCACGCTTGCGCTAACGGGCCGGGGGGCCACCACCCGGAAGGCTTCCCGCTCGACCTCCATACAGGCGTCCACACGAAAGCCGATGGTGTTGGAGTACTGGCGGGCGGTTTTGGGCTGGCGGAAGCCAAAGGTAATCTGCCCTGGCTGGCGAATGTCGTAATAGGCCCAGCTGCGGTCGCCGGAGACATTGCGTGCCTCGATGCGCCCGTCCGGGAGGCGCACCCGGCCTTCCATTTCCTGGGCCCCGTCCTCGTCGTAGAAGCCCACCCGCAAGGGCAGCGCCTCGGGGCTCACATTGAGCACGAAGGGCTCGAGCCAGTCCCGGCCCCTGATGGTTGCAATCGGCAAGGAATTGGCAACCTGCATTTGCCGCACGTCATAGATTTGCAAACTGGGGTCAATAATCAGCTCGGCGGCCTGCGGCACACGGGTCTGGATGCGGTAGCGAAAGGCATTCTTGCCCAGCCCCAGCAGGCGGCTCTTAATCAGATAAACGCCAGGTTCAACTTCGCCACGATAGAAAAGCACCCAGCGGTGGGGCTCTACCCCAAAGCGCTCTTCGGTCAGTACCCGGCCATCCCGCATCAGCACGAACTCCGCGACGATCTCGCCTTTTCCCTTGTCGTAGCGCTCGTCGCCCAGCTCCTCCTGACCTTTGAGGGTGCGGCGATAATCGTTGGGGTCGAAACCGGGAGAGTAGATTTGCAGGTTCAGGACGGTGGGTTTGCTCACCACGATGCTGGCCTGCAACTCCTGGATCTCCCAGCCGAGCTGGTCTCCCGGCACCACACCTTGCAGCTCGGTACGGGCCTGGCCCAGCGCCAGGCTGCCCAGGCACAGCAAAACCCAGACCAGGCCCCTCATGGGTACCTCCAGCGCACCTGCGGGTCGGTCAGATGCCCACCCGGCAGGTCGTAGGTCAGGGTCTCGCGGCCCTGGAAGCGTTCAAAGCGGAAAACCCGTTCGCCCCCGCCGGGGAGGGGGTCGGTCAGGGTCAGCTCGGGCAGGGCCTCGCTGGAGCTGAGCAGCAGCACCACCCGCACCCCGCCAGGTATGGGCAGCAGTTTCTTCTCGACCCGCAAGGGGCCAAACTCCAGGGTGGTCTCGCGCACAGCCCGGGCCAGGCCACCGGGGCGCTCGAGGGGGAAGTCGCTCACGGTCAGGCCCTCCACCCGCACCCGGTGCCGGTAGCCATCCCCCAGGGCTTCGGGGTGGGGGAGGGGCTGGAAGGGGGCCGAGGCTGGATCCAGCATCACCTCAAACAGCCCCCCGGCCAGGTTGCGGAAGCTGTAGCGGCCTTCGGCATCGGTCAGGGCCTGCAGGCCGTTGCTCAGTACCACCCGTGCGCCCGGCAGCGGCAGGTCGAGGCCAGCGGTGTAGCGGCCATCGCGGTCGGTGTCCAGGAAGACCCGGCCCAAGAGGCTATGGGGCGGGGTGAATACCCCCTGCTGGAGCTGGACCACCGCCGAGGCCACCGCGCTGGCTACCGCGGCGTTGCCGCCACTGCTGCCAGTGGCCTGGGCGGTGTTTCGCAGCTCAGGGCCTGCCCCGGCCCCAATGCGCATCTTGTAGCTCAAAACAGCGCGGGCACCCGGGGCCAGGCTCAGGTTGTCCCAGATCAGCCTGCCCCCTTGCAGGAGCGGCTCGCTGGGGCTGGCGCTGCCCGGCACATAGACCAGGCCGGCCCCAGGGGTGTCCTCGAGGCGCACCGTGAGGGCTACCTGGCCCACGTTCACCACCGTCAGGGTATAGCTCAACACGTCGCCCACGCTGGCCCGGGCGGGCTGTACCTGCTTTTCCAGCAGCAATGCCGTAGCCTGTACGCGCAGGATTACGCTGTTGGAGAGCAGCGGGCTGCTGATGGCGTCGCTGCGCAGGCTAAAGCGGTTGGGGATCACGGCACTGTCAGGAGCGCTGGCGGCAACGCGGGCCTCCAGGGTCAGGGTGCGGGTGCTGCTTGCAGCCAGGGACAGGTTCCAGCGTACCGTGCGGCTCGAGGGGGTATAGCTGCCGCCATCCGAAGCCGAGACGAACTCGAGGTTGGCGTCCAGCACATCCTCCACCACGATGTTGCTAAATGAGATGGGCAGAGGGTTTTCGATTTCCAGGGTGTAGACCACCCGCTCACCAGGGGTTACCTCGGGGCCTGCGCGGCTGCTCTTGCGCAGGGCGATCAGGGAAGGATCCAGAATCCCTGTTACCCGGTCGAGGGTGGGGTCGGTGGCGCCGGTGGCTGTCGAGCGGGCCAGCAGGGTGAACTCAAAAGGTGCCATACCTGCAGGCAGGCCCGGCAGGCAGGCCAAAAAGCTCAAAGCTGCCCCGGCGGGCAGGGTGATGGGGGAGGGCAGGCTGCCGCCGACCAGCGAACGGAAGCTCAGGTTGACCCCGCTGGGCAGGCCTGTCGCCTCCAGCGTGTAGCTGTCGGGGGCGTTGCCGCTGTTGAGCAGGGTGTGGCTAAAGCAGTAAATCTGTCCGGCCAGCACCTGGGCGCTCTGCTGGTCGTCTGGGCCCACCGCCTGGGGGTTGTTTAGCGGCCCCAGGGCGTGGGCATACTGGGCTGCAATCCGGGTCTCGACGGTCGCTTGTGCGTTGTTGCTGGCCGACGAGAGCGTCACCAGGTTGCGCCGGGGGCCTGGCGCCGCACCCGAGCCTACCCGCATCCGGAAGCTGAAGAGCGCCTCCTCGCCGGACTCGAGGCCATCCAGCACCAGCCGGATGCCCCGCACCTGGGCCTCGCTGGCGCTCCAGGTGCTGCCGTCGCTGTACTCGAGGCGGCCTTTGGTCGCGCTGCTCGAGCCCACCACATAGCTCAGGTCGCGCAGTTCGGGGGTGTCCAGCATGTCGGTTACGTAAACAGGCCCCTCGGCCCGTGCGCTGCCCAGGTTCCACACCCGGATGCTAAAGCTCACTTCCTGGCCTTCGCGGACCAGGGGGGTGTCCGCCGACTTCACCACGTTGAGCGCGGCCCCGCTGCCGATACTGACCCGGCTAAAGTTGTCGTCGTCGCGCCTTCCGTCGGGGCAGGTGGCTACCGGGCTGATATACAGATCGCCAGAGGCCGATAGCGGCGTTTGTATAGCCAGAATCAATCGAATTTCCTGATCGGCTGCCAGCGTTACGCTGTTCAGCTCGGCTTCACCAGGGTCTAGCCTGCCGTTGGCGTTTAGGTCGTGATAAAACCGCACCGCGCTCGGTGCCCAGGGCGCGCTGTTTTGCACCCAGCCCAGGGTGAAGGTAAAGCTCTGGTTGCCGCTGTTGCGCAGCAAGTAGTTGAAGTAAACAGACCCGCCCGCCGGTACGACCGCGTACTGGGCGGGGTTGGCCGTGCTTCCGTTGGGGCCAAGTGAAGGGGCGCATACCGCCTGCACCACGGTCTCGACCTCGTTCGACAGGTAGGTCTGCCCGTTTACAAATGCCAGGGCCTGGTTGCGAATGACGGTGCCGGCAGGGGTGGCCCAGGCCAGGTTAAACAGCAAGGCCAGCACCAGCCCCCAACCAACCCGCATTCCAATGTGGCCTGCGGTGGTCAGGGTGGTTTGTGCTGGTGTTGGTATGGCAAGCTTCATCTGATGTTTTGGTAAATCTATTTGGAAAAACCTGTGCGAGAGCAAATGTTGGTCCCGTCTGGGGTCAATCATAAGCTCTCGCACGCGGTTTTCTGGTTCATTTTCCCACCCCCCAAACGGGGGGTGGGATAAAAACTTACTGGACCTGTACGCGGAAGGTGATGGTGATGGTTGCCGAGGGCGGCATCAGGTCGGCGCTGGTGATGTCGTTGTCGCCGTTGGTGTCCACCGCCACGTAAATCGAGCCGCCTGCGCTCAAGGCGATGGGGGCGGTGGTGCTCCAGGTGGTGCCGTTGGTGGAGTACAGCACCGTGCCGCCGCTAAAGCCGCTGATGGTGGCGCTGACGCTCACAAAGTTGGTGTACGAAGGCAGCGGGTCGGTGATCACCACCTGCGTAAGGTTGCCCGTCCCGATGTTGCTGGCTACCACGGTGTACTCGATCACATCGCCGGGGAGGGCAGTGGCGGCACTGGCGTCCCGCACAGTGGTGCTGCTGCCCACGTAGCTCACGCCGGTTTTGGTCAGGCGCAGGTCGCCGCCCACCACGGTGGTGGTTTCGCTCACGCTGTCGCTCACGCTGGCGCTGCCCACGCTGCAGGTGGCCGTGACGGTGTTGACATCGGTGCGCCCGATGGGCTGTCCGGCAGGGGCCAGCACCCGCACGTAGAGGGTCTGGCTACCGCCGTTGGCCGCTACCGAGACCCCGCTCAGGCTGGCGGCCCAGGTGCTCCCATCCAGCGAGTACTGGTAGGTCCAGCCGAAGCTGCCGCCATCCCCGCTAATGCTGCACAGCCCGCTTTGGTTGGAGTTGTTGACCAGGGTGTGGGTGTAGGTCAGGGTACCGGGTGTGGTGATGGTACCGCTGCGGGGCGGCTCGAGGCTAATCTGGGCCACCAGGTTGACATCCACCGCACCCCGGATGGTATCGCTCACGCTGCCCAGGGTGGTGCTGGTTACGATGAACTGCACGTTATCGCCCGTGACGGGTGTGGCATCCACAGGTGCAGCACCGGCAGGTACCTGCACTGCCGCGATGTAGCAGCGGGTGCTGCCGTTGTTCAAGAGGCCCGTGCCGCTCACCGGAGCTGGGGTGGGGGTGTCCATGAGGCCATCGCAGTTGCTGTCGGGGTAGAAGACCACCGTCCAGCCAGCGGGCAGCGAGGCCGAGAAGGTGTAGGTATCGGGGTTGTGGCCGGTATTGCTCACCTCGAAGGGGAAGAGGGCAGTACCGCCGGGGTTCACCGCAGGGTTATAGCCAGGGCGGGCATCGTTGGCAGGGTCGGCGGGCTCGCCGCCGGATGCGCCGTTGGTGTTGTGGGCGGCGTCTACGCTATAGCCCGAGACCACCGTGGTAACGGCCAGGGTGGTGGCGTCTACCCCGTCCAGCAAGGTGGCTACGCTACCGCTGGGGTTGTTCACCGAGGTGGCGGTCAGGGTCACGCTGCCGCCAGTGGTCTGGCTGGCAGGAATGCTGCAGCGCACCACCACGGTATAGGTAGCGCCTGCGGCCAGGGGCCCTACCGGGCCGGAGAGCGGGGTCACACCGTCGGATTGCAGCACGGTACAAACTCCGATGGTGCTGGGGCCCAGGCTCAGGGTGAAGCTATCCGGAGCGTTGCCGGTGTTTTGCAGGGTGGAGTTGAAGCTGACGGTGCTGCCCGAGAAAGCCGAGGCCAGGGTCTGGGTATCGGCCCCATCCACCGCGCTGGCGCCGGTGCCGCCGATGGCCACGCTGTAGCGGCTGGCGGTGGTGTTGGTGGTGGTATTGGAGGTGACGCTCTGGTTTGCGGTGCCGTTGTTGAACAGTACAGTTGCGCTGTTGGAGTAGGTGGTGCCGGCAGGCGAGGCAGCCGGTACGGTGGCCTGGAAGCTGAAGGTATAGGAGGCGGTCTGGGGGAAGAAGGCGCCGCTTCCGCTGATGAACATACCCACCGCAATGGTGCCGTTGCCGGTGAGGGGCAGGTTACCGGAGGCCAGGGGGGCCCAGGTGGTGCCGTCGGTACTGAAGACCATCTGCACAGTGCCCGCACCCGCGCTGCCGGTGGGCATGGTGCTCACTACCAGGCCGCTCGGGATGGTGTCACGGATCAAAATCCCGCTGCCCGTAAGCCCGCTCACGCTCACGCCACTGGCCGCGCTGCCGCCCACATTCGAGCCGCTGATGGTGTAGGTGATGGCGCTGCCAGGGTTCACGCTACCGGCGGGGCTGGCCGACTTGGTGGCAGTGAGGGCAGCGGCAGTGGTGGCGATGGCCCGGGCCCAGTTGTTGACGTCGGTCACGCTGGGGTTGCCCGCCGAGGTGCCGCTCAGGTTGAGGTTGCCAAACTGGCCGTTGGTGGCCGAGGCCGGGATGGTTCCGGCCACAATCACGCAGGCACTGGCCCCAGGGGTGCCCTGGCGGGTCAGGGTGACGTTGGTGATGGGGGCGGTCTCGCCGGGGTCAATGGTGCCGTTGCAGTTGGCATCGAGGTAAATGGCCGTGCTGCTCAGGTCGAAGTTGTCCCCAGTGTCCTGGACGGTGGTCAGGTTGATGGTATCAGAGCCGTTACCGGTATTGCTGACCGTGTAGGTGAAATAGACGGGGGCGCCAGCGAGGGCGCTGCGGGTCTGGCCCGGGGCGGCCTGGGTGCCATCGGGCGTGATGCTGAAGCTATAAACCTGCTGCACCACGGTGATGACCTGGTTGGAGGTGGTGGTGCGGGCCTGACCGGCGGAGTCGATGTAGCTGGCCGAGGCCTGGTTGGAGATGTTGGTGCCAGCGGGGGTCTGCTGAGCCATCACGGCTCCGAACAGGACCAGCGCTGCAACCAACAGGGCGAAGAGTTTGTTCATTACTTATTTCCTCCTTTTATCGAACGATGGTACGAAGTTTGAGCAAGACAGTTTGTTTGGCCCCCATCTGGGGCAGAACCCAGCGGGCGTGGGTGAATTCTTCGGGTTTTACTTCTACTTCCTTCTCGACCTCCTTGCCGTTTTCCATGACCTTGACCTTGCGCTTCAAGGGGAGTTTGCCATAGGTGCGTCCCCCGTCGAAGCTGAACTCTGCAATTACCAGGGTTTCGCCCAGCTGTAGGGGCTGAGCGCTCAAGGGCTGGTAGGCCGTGCTGGCAGGTATGGGGATGACCAGCGCAACCTGACGAAGCACCGTGTCTGTGGTGTTCTGCGCGGTGAGCTGGTACTCGACCACCTCTCCTGGCTTGGCCTCGAGCGCAGGCTCGAGCCGCTCGACGGTGCGATTCTGCGCCTGTACGCTAACTACCCGAAAAGCCTTCAGGTCTAGCTTGATGCCGCCGCCTGTCTGGGCCAGCGCCCACCCGGCCAGGAAGATCCCTAGCAGAAGCAGCATTTTTGGCCACATGTGTCTTTGCATTCCCATTCTCCTCAAAAAAACAACCGGCCCGCAGAGCCGGTCGCGCCACTGACTCCCTCCCGACCCCTGGCGCCCGTATCGGGTCTGGGAGTTCTACGTCTCTCAAGGTGAGAGCTTAACCTAAACTTTTGCAGAGGCTGTGCAAAATAAACACCCGCTACTCCGCGAAACCACCCCGCGACCTTTAGAAACACCGTACCCGACTTTATCCATGCGCGTAACGCCCCCTCCATATACCCCAGGGGGGTAGCGATGGCCCGCTGGGTATGGCGGGTGAGCGCTCAGGTGTGTTGAACAAACCGATACCCCTGTCCAAAAACGGTTTCGATATAGCGCGGGGTTTTGGGGTCGTCACCCAGCTTGCGCCGCAGCAGGGCCACGTAGCTGTCCACCACCCGCTCGTCCACTGTACTGCCGCGCTCGGCCCCCCAGACCCGCTGAAGCAGCCGTTCACGGCTCCAGACCTCGCCAGGGTTCTGGGCCAGGGTCAGCAATAAATCGAGTTCGGTAGGGGACAGATCCAGGGGCTGTTGGGCCCGGAAAGCCTGGCGTTGCTTGAGCAAAATGCGCAGATCACCAATCCGGATTTCCTGTGTGGGTCGGCTGCGTCGCAGGAGGGCCCGCACCCGTGCGACCATCTCCCGCACGCTCATGGGCTTGGTAAGGTAGTCGTCTGCTCCCAGCTCTAAGGCCCGCACCCGAATTTCCTCGGTGCCCTGAGCGCTCAGCACCAGGATGGGCAGGTTCCAATCGGCCCCGCGCAGCTCCCGGATGACCTCGAGGCCACCCAGCCCCGGCAAGCCCAGGTCAAGCACCATCAGGTCGGCCTGGGGTGCCATCTCTACCGCATCCAAGCCGTTGATTGCCAGTAAGATGGTATAACCTTGGTGCTGTAGCGCAGCCGTTACCAGGTGGGCCAGCTGCGGATCGTCTTCGACAACCAGGATACGCTCCATAAGAATGTTCCAACAAAGTATAACCAGGCCCCATCCAGCGGTTGGGTACGGCATGGTTTGGGCAAACCCCACGCCAGGATGCCTGGGTGGTGCGGCTAGGGTAGAAGCGAGACTCTGGCGACCAGGTTGCGGAATTCCAAGGTGCCTGTGGTGACCAAGCCCTTATCGAGCCTGACTCCAATCCACAGGTTGCCGCTGTTGATGCCACTGGTGAGCTTGCTTCCGGAGAACCGTAGGGGTTGGGTTGAGCCCGACTGGAAATCCGCGCTTCCGATGGGTTCGAAGCTGGGGTTCTCCCCACACAGATAAACACCGTCGCTCTGGTTGCTGCAAGGCTCGCTGTCGGTGGCGTAAAAGCTAAAGGCAAACCCGGTTTGGTAGGTCAGGTTGCCCTCGAGGTCGGCCTTCCTCAGCGCGAAGGGGGGCTTGGCGAAGTCTTGCTTCACAAAGACAATCCTGTTGTTTTGCAAAGCCACCACATCCACATTGAAGTCGCGCAGGGGCACGCTTAGCGGCGCATTGCTACAGCCAAACAGAAGACCGACCAGTAGTAGCACAATCGAACGCATAGCTCCTCGAGTCTAAACCACCTGGCATGAGCGCGGTGTTTAGATGGGCCTGGGCTCCCCGCCCAGCGCGTGGGCCGACTCAAACACCACCCGCCCCTCCACCAGGGTGAGGGTGGGCCAGCCCCGCAGTACCCAGCCCGCCCAGGGGCTGAATCTGGCCTTGGAGACAAAGCGGCTGGGGTCTACCGGGCGTTCTTGGGAGGGGTTCCACAGCACCAGGCTGGCCTCGGCCCCTTCTTCCAGGTGAATGGGGGCAAGGCCCAGGATGCGCCGGGGGCCGTCGGTGAAGCGCTCCAGCAGGACGGCCAGCGGAAAGCCCCGCTTTTCCACCAGCTCGGTATACAGAAGCGGCCAGCAGACCTCGAGGCTGGGGATACCAAAAGGCGCCCGCAGCAAGTCCAGCTCTTTCTCATCGGCGGTGTGGGGGGCGTGGTCGGTGCCGATGCACTCGATGCTGCCATCCAAAAGCCCCTCCGCGAGCGCCTCCAGGTCGGCCTGTGTGCGCAGGGGTGGGGCCACTTTGTAGAGGGGGTTCAGGCTTTCCAAGCGCTCGTGGGTGAGGGTCAGGTGGTGGGGGGTGACCTCGGTGCTGACCCTAAGCCCATCGCGCCGGGCCTGGCGGACGAGCTCGAGGCCCCGCTTGGTGCTCAGGTGCTGAATGTGCAGATGGGCGCTGGCGGCCAGCCCCTCGCTCACGTAGCGCAGCACTTCCAGGTCCCGTGCGATGCGGGCGCTCTCGGCATACCCGGGGTTGCCCGGCAACCCTAAGCGGTACGAGACCTCCCCCTCGTGCATTACCCCACCCCGCCGCAGGCCGGCATCCTCTGCATGTACCGCCACCGGGATCCCCCAGGAGGCCGCGTAGCGCAGGCCCAAAGCCAGCACCCCGGCATCCTCGTTGGTGCGTCCGTCGTCGGTAAGCATGGCCGCGCCAGCTTCCTGGAGCAGCCTGGCCTCACTCAGGGTTTTGCCTTCCTGTCCCTGGGTCAGGGCTGCTGCCGGATGCAGCCGGGCCTGCTGGATGGCCTGGGCTTTCTTCTTAAGGGCCGCCACCACCTCGGCGCTGTCCACCACCGGGGTGGTGTTGGGCATCGAGACCACATCGGTGTAGCCCCCTCGAGCCGCCGCGGTAAGGCCGCTTCGCAGGTCTTCCTTCACTTCCTGCCCCGGTTCGCGCAGGTGGGCGTGGGGGTCCAAAAACCCAGGCGACAAGACCATCCCGGCCACATCCAGCACCCAGTGAGCCTCGCCCCCCGACAACGAAAGAATGCGCCCTTCACCAATCAACACATCGGCCTGGCCGTGTTCTCCTCGTCCATCCACCAGCTTTGCATTTTTGAGTAGAATTTCGCCCTTCATATGGCTCCTTGCTCCGGACATCATCAGTTTCTTTTCCCCACCAGTACGTGATAAAGCACGGCCATCCGCACGGCCTGTCCGTTGGCCACCTGGCGTTCGACCAGGCTACGAGGGGAGTCGGCCAGGGTGCCCTCGAGCTCCACATCGCGGTTCATGGGGCCGGGGTGGAGCAGGGGGGCTTCGGGTCTGGCCCAGCCCAGGCGCTCTTGGGTGATCTGGTAGGCCGCGATGTACTCCGGCAGCGAGGGCAAGAGACCCTTGTCCATGCGCTCTTTCTGCAGGCGCAGGGCCATTACCGCATCGGCTTCCTGCAGGGCCTCCTTGAGGCTGGTGGTAAGGGTGGCGCCGGGCAGCTGGGCGGGGAGCAGGGTGGCGGGGCCACAGGCCACCACGCGGGCCCCCAGCATGGGCAGCAGTTCGGCGTTGGAGCGGGCCACCCGGGAGTGCAGGATATCCCCCACGATGGCGATTTTTTTGCCCTCGAGGCTGCCCAGCCGTTCGCGCAGGGTAAAAGCGTCCAGCAGGGCCTGGGTGGGGTGGGCGCGCCAGCCGTCCCCCGCATTGATGACGGGCTTTTTCAGCCAGCCGTGGGCCTGGTGGGGCACCCCGGCGGCATCGGTACGCAGGATGTAGGCATCAATGCCCATCTGGTCCAGGGTACGCAGGGTGTCGCGGTAGGTCTCGCCTTTGCTGGTGGAGCTGACCGCGCCCGCAAAGCTCACCACATCCGCCGACATGCGCCTTGCGGCCAGTTCGAAGGAGATACGGGTGCGGGTAGAAGGCTCAAAGAAAACCGTGGCCACGGTAAAGCCGGTAAGGGCCGGCACCTTCTTGACCGGGCGCGCGAGCACCTCCTGCATCATCTGGGCCGTTTCCAGCAGACTTTCGATCTGGGAACGGCTCCAGTCGCGAAAGTCGAGCAGGTGCTTGGGGAAGCCTGGAACCGCGCTTTCGCTCATGATTCCTCCATTTCCCATAGCTCTACGGCGTCCTCGCCGTCGTCTTCCTGGGTTTTTACCTTCACCACTTCGTTTTTGGAGGTGGGCAGGTTCTTGCCCACAAAGTCGGCCCGGATGGGCAGCTCGCGGTGGCCCCGGTCTACCAGCACCGCCAGGTAGATGCGGTTGGGGCGGCCCTGGTCAATCAGGGCGTCCAGCGCGGCCCGCGCGGTACGGCCGGTGTAGAGCACGTCGTCTACCAGCACCACGGCCTTGCCGTTCAGGTCGAAGGGGATGCGGGTCTCGCGCACCCTGGGCTGCAGGCCAATCTCGGTAAGGTCGTCGCGGTAGAGGGTGATGTCCAGAATGCCCATGGGCACCCGCTTGCCCTCGAACTTTTCCACCAGGTCCACCAGCCTTTTGGCCAGGCTGATGCCACGGGTGTGAATCCCCACAAAGCAGAGGTTGTCGGTGCCCTTGTTTTTCTCGATAACCTCGTGGGCGATGCGGGTGAGGGCCCGGCGCACTTCGTCTTCATTCAGGAGTTTGGATTTGAAGGTCATGGTTGCTCCTCCTCACCCAGCCTACCCCGTTTATGGGGCAACGAAAAAATGCGCCCAGAACGGGCGCACGCCTTTGGTTTAGGGGTTTCGATATGCTTCACCTGGTCTCCTTTCCGACCTCGCAGGATCGGGTTAAAGGTGCGGGATGACTCCCACCCGCCATGCTACGCCCTGGCGGTGTGGCGGGTCAACTGCGCTACACTAAACATATGGCCAGGACCAAGGCAGCCACCCTGGAGGAACTCAAAAAAGAGCCGGGTAAGGCCGAGCTGGTGGACGGGGAGATTGTGCGCATGCCTCCGACTGGATTTTTGCCTGGATATGCTGCGATGCGCATTTTGTTTAGCTTGCACGAGTACGCCCAAACCCAAAAAAATGGTTATGCCGTAGGCGATAACGTGGGTTTTGTGGTAGACCTACCCCGGCGCAAAAGCTTTAGTCCGGATGCAGCCTATTATGTGGGCCCCCACTCCGGTATGAAGTTTCTGGAAGGGGCCCCGGTATTTGCGGTAGAGGTGCGCAGCGAAGGGGATTATGGTCCAAAGGCCGAGCAAGCCCTGGCAAAGAAGCGGGCCGACTACTTTGCCGCCGGAACGCTGGTGGTCTGGGATGTAGATATGCTGGCGGCAGATGTGGTGCGGGTCTACCGGGCAGAAGACCCCAGCCACCCCACCCTGTACCGTAGGGGGCAGCTGGCCGAAGCCGAGCCGGCGCTGCCCGGCTGGCGGATGCCGGTAGAGGATTTGTTTCCCTACTTTGTTCAGGGCTCTGACGGCTCGAGTTGAATAGTACCTCCCACACATAGCCGGGGAAGTGTGCCCTGGCTCCTAAAAGCATCGGGTACACTTAATCTCTGGGAGCCATCAGGCTTCGCCGGGGTTGCTATGAATAAGCGTGTACTGGCCGCCATGAGCGGGGGGGTAGATTCCTCCGTGAGTGCGGCTTTGCTCAAAGCCCAGGGCTACGAGGTGATCGGGGCCATGATGCGCTTCTGGCCCGATAACAAAAAGGACGACTGCTTCGAGACCTGCTGCTCGCCCGACGCTGCTTATGAGGCCCGGCGGGTTGCGGACATCATCGGCATTCCCTTCTACCTGCTGGACTACCGCGAGGAGTTCCAGGAAAAAATCATCGACCCCTTCATTGCCGGCTACCAGGCTGGCGAGACCCCCAACCCTTGCGTGAACTGCAACACCCGGGTCAAGTTTGACTCGCTTCTAAAAAAGGCCCGGATGCTGGGCTGCGACTACGTGGCTACCGGCCACTACGTCATCAACCGCGAGGGGGGGCTTTACCGGGGCGACCCCAAGAAAGACCAGACCTACTTTTTGTGGGGTACACCCAAAGAGGCCATCCCCCACATGCTCTTCCCGGTAGGACACCTAGAGAAGCCCCAGGTGCGGGCGCTGGCCGAGCAGTTTGGCCTGCCTACAGCCAAGAAGCCCGAGAGCCAGAACATCTGCTTTGTGCAGGGTGACCTGAAGGAGTTTCTGGCTCAGCACCTCTCGGCCCGTCCGGGGCCTCTGATCGACCTAAAGACCGGCCAGCAGATCGGCGAGCACAGCGGGGCGCAGTTTTACACCGTGGGCCAGAAGAAGGGTCTGGGGCTGTGGAAGAGCCACCTCGAGCGCTACGTGGTGCAGGTTAACACCGCCACCAACGAAGTGGTGGTGGGGCCCAAGGAGGCCTGTATGTGGGGGGGCCTCGAGGCCCGCGAGGTCAACCTGCTGGTCGAACCCCAGGACTTGCCCGCAGGGCTCGAGGTGCAGGTGCGCTACCGCACCCGGCCCGTGCCGGCCCGGGTGGAGGAGATGGGCCCTGGCCGGATGACCATTCGTCTGATGGAGCCCCAGTTTGCCGTTACCGCCGGCCAGTCGGTGGTGCTGTACCAGGGGGACAGGCTTTTAGGGGGTGGGTTCATCGCCCGGCCCCTACACAATCAATGGGAAACCCTGGCCGCTGAAACCCGAACCAGAAACTGCCTATAAATGCCTACGGTATCGGCCTGCCGCAAGCAACTGCCTTTACCGGCCAGGTGAGATTGCGCCTGCTCGAGGTTTTTGGGTATGGTGCTTCCATGCTGCTATTGTTTCTGGCTTTTGTGGGCAGCCTGGCCGTGCTGCTGGTGTCGGCGCGCTTGTTTACCGGGGCTGCCGAGCGTATTGGGCTGGCTTTGGGCCTGTCCAGCTTTATGGTGGGCGTGATTATTGTGGGGGTGGGCACCTCGTTGCCCGAGCTCATCACCGGGCTCTTTTCGGTGAGCCAGGGGGTTTCCCAGATCGTCAGCGGCAACGTGCTGGGGGCCAACGTCTCCAACCTGCTCCTGATCCTGGGGGTGAGCACGGTTTTCTCGGTATTGCGTCCGGTATACCTGGGCGAGGCCTATATCGCCATTGACCTGCACTTTCTGGTGGGCTCGGCCTTTGTGCTGGGGGTGGTGATGTTTGACGGGGTGGTGGGCCGGGTGGAGGGGCTTTTTTTGCTGGCCGTTTATGGGGTCTATGTGGCGTATCTGCTCCAGGAAGGCAGCAGCGGGCAAAGCGGCGGAACCCGCCCCCCCGTCGCTCCACGCGACCTGCTTGTGGTGGCCCTTTGTGCAGTGGGCATCTATTTTGGCGCCGAATGGACGGTGGGTAGCTTGCAGGGGCTTGCGGGTGGGCTGGGTGTGCCCACTGCCATTGTGGCGGTCACGGTTTTGGCCCTGGGTACCACCCTGCCCGAGCTGGTGGTGAGCATCACCGCGGCCCGGCAGGGCAAAGCCTCTTTGGCGGTGGGGAACATTCTGGGCTCCTGTGTGTTCAATGCGCTGGTGGTGGTGGGCGCGGGAGCCATCTACGGCACCGTCAAGGCGCCGCCTGAACTGACCGGTTTTGCCCTGCCCTTTGTGGTGGGCTCTTCGCTCCTCTTTTATTTGCTGGTACAGGACCGGCGTATCTCGAGCTGGGAGGGGATGCTGTTTTTGGTGATGTATGCCTTGTTTATCCTCAAGGTGAGCGGTCTGGCCTGATTGAAAGCTGCCTATCCAGCGCCGCTAAAAAAAACACTTGCCAGACCTGGCAAGTGTTTGTGGGGGCTACAGGCTGTTCGTTTTATCCTAGTCGTCGGCTGCCTGACCGGTAGGCTGAGCCTGCTTCTTGCTACCGAACAAACGCCGGAAGAAGCCCAGAATTGGGTCGTAGTACTCATCTACAACCCGTTCCTTAAGTGGGATGATGGCGTTGTCGGTAATGTGGATGTGCTCGGGGCAGACTTCGGTGCAGCACTTGGTGATGTTGCAGTAACCGATGCCACCTTCGTTTTTAAGCATATCCAGGCGGTTTTCGACATCGAGGGGGTGCATCTCGAGGCTTGCGGTGCGTACCAACAAGCGAGGCCCGATAAAGCCGGTTTTTTCGTCGTGCTCACGCAGCACGTGGCAGACGTTCTGGCACAAGAAACACTCGATGCACTTTCTGAACTCCTGTACCCGATCCACATCCTCCTGGAACATGATCCAGTCGGTACCAGGAGCCGGGGTGAAGGGCTTGATTTTTTTGTTGGCCTCGTAGTTCCACTTCACATCGGTGGCCAGGTCGCGGATCACCGGGAAGGTTTTCATAGGCCGTACCGTGACGGGCTTGCTGGTGTCGATGGTATCCAGCCGGGTCATGCACATCAAAGTTGGCTTCCCATTGACCTCAGCCCCACACGAGCCGCACTTGCCGGCTTTGCAGTTCCAGCGACAGGCCAGATCGGGGGCCTGTTCGGCCTGAATCTGGTGGATTGCATCAAGCACCACCATGCCTTCTTCCACCTCGACGGTGTAATCCTTTAATTCCCCGCCGTTTCGATCCCCTCGGAAAACTTTGAAGGTGACGGTTGACATGATCAGGCACCTACCTTGTCACTGAGTTCTTTGAGGTCTTTGGTTTCAGCCACTTTGCGCAACTCATCAGGCATCTCGGGCAGTGGTTCGGCCACCACTGTAAGGGTTCCATCGCTGCTGCGGCGGATGATGTGGTTGATTCTGGCAAAACTGGGGTCGGGGTCGGGGTAATCGAGGCGAGCGTGGCCGCCCCGGCTTTCCTTGCGGGCCAGGGCGGCGAGCACCACTGCCTCGGAAATCTCCACCATCAAGCGCATATCCAGGGCTGTGTGCCAGCCTGGGTTATAGGCCCGACTGCCCGAGACCGAGGTGTTCCAGGCCCGTTTTCTGAGATTAGCCAGTATCTCGAGCTGCGCTTTTAGTTCGCTTTCTTCGCGCATAATGCCCGCGTTTTTCTGCATGGTGGCGCGAAGCTCCTTCATGAGCGCAAAGGGGTTTTCACCGTGGGGGTTGTTGAAGGGTTGCAGGGCTTCGGCAATGTAGGCCCGCACCTGGGCTTCGTCGACCTGATAAGGGGCCGTTTGTTTTGCCGCAAACTCGGCTGCGGCCATACCAGCCCGACGTCCAAAAACCACCAGGTCGGACAGCGAGTTGCCGCCAAGGCGGTTGGCCCCGTGGAGCCCACCGGCCACCTCACCCGCAGCGTACAGCCCTGGCACATTGGTGGCCTGGGTATCGGGGTCCACCCGTACCCCGCCCATCACGTAATGGCAGGTTGGGCCTACCTCCATGGGCTCCTTGGTAATGTCCAGGTTGCCCAGTTTCATGAACTGGTGGTACATGCTGGGAAGCTTCTTTTTGATGTAGTCGGCAGGGCGGCGGCTGGCGATATCCAGGTAGGCACCGCCGTGGGGGCTTCCCCGCCCTTCGTTGACTTCTTTTCGAATGGCCCTCGCGACCACATCGCGGGTTAGCAGTTCCGGTGGGCGGCGGGCGCTGCGGTCGCCCTGGAGCCAGCGCTCGGCCTCTTCCTCGGTCTCGGCGAACTCGCCCTTATAGCGTTCGGGCACGTTGTCGAACATAAAGCGCTTGCCCTCGCTGTTCTTGAGTACGCCGCCCTCACCCCGCACGCCTTCGGTAACCAGGATACCCATCACGCTGGGAGGCCACACCATGCCGGTGGGATGGAACTGGATGAACTCCATGTCAATCAGCTCGGCACCCACCATGCTGGCCAGCGAGAAGCCATCGCCGGTGCACTCCCAGGAGTTCGAGGTGATCTGGTAGATGCGGCCCAAACCGCCGGTGGCCAGCACCACAGCTTTGGCCCGGAAAACCAGGAATTCGCCCGTCTGGCGGTTGAAACCCAGGGCCCCTACCACCCGGCCCGCATCGGTCAGGAGGCGGTAGATGGTGGTTTCCATGTGGGCATGGATGCCCATCTTTACGGCATGGTCCTGCAGGGTGCGGATGAGCTCGAGCCCGGTGCGGTCGCCCACGTGGGCCAGGCGGGGGTAGGAGTGCCCCCCAAAGTTGCGCTGATTGATTCTGCCATCGGGGGTACGGTCGAAGACGGCGCCCCACTGCTCGAGCTCGCGCACCCGGTCGGGGGCTTCCTTGGTGTAGTTCTCCACCATCTTCCAGTTGTTGAGCATCCCGCCGCCCTTGAGGGTGTCGCGGAAGTGTACCTTCCAGTTGTCCTCGGGACGCACATTGCCCATTGCAGCGGCCATACCGCCTTCGGCCATTACGGTGTGGGCTTTGCCCAGCAGGCTCTTGGTGACCACCCCCACCCTGGCTCCTTGCTCGATGGCTGCGATGGCAGCCCGTAGACCGGCGCCCCCGGCGCCAATTACAAGTACGTCGTAGTCATGGATTGTGTAGGATTCCATAATCGGCTCCTCTAGAACAGGCGAATGTCGGTGATGGTGCCCATTGAGCACAGGCGGATGTAGACGTCGGTGAACCACACCGAGAGCATGCTGGTTACACCCCAGAAGCCGTGGCTCTCATTGATGCGGGTGATGCGCTGCCACAGCGTGTAACGGGTTTTGTGCTTGGACATGCAGTTGAGGCAGCCGCCAGCCAGGTGCCGCCAGGCATGGCAGGAGAAGGTGTAGTAAGACAGCAAAATCACGTTGCCCAGCATAACTAGACTGCCAACACCTACCCCGAAGCCATCCTCGAAGAAAAAGGCCCGGATGGCGTCGTACCACAAGAAAGCCACCACCGGCACCGAGAGATACCAGAAGTAGCGGTGCAGGTTGTTGAGCACAAAGGGGAAAGCCCGTTCGCCTTTGTATGCTTTGCGCAGCTCGGGTACGGCGCAAGCTGGAGGATCCCAGAAGAAGGCCCGGTAGTAGGCTTTGCGGTAGTAGTAGCAAGTGGCGCGGAAGCCCAGGGGGATCCACAGTACCAGGAAGGCCGGCGAGATGGCCATCCAGTCCAGGTCTTTGGCGTGAACTCCGGGAATGGGTATGGAGTAGAACGGCGATAGGTAGGGCCCGAACTCATAGTGTTGACGGTTCAAGGCCACCCAAAAAGCGTACACCCCAAACAAGCCCAGGCTCAGCACCGTGAAAAGGGGCTCGATCCACCAGGCGTCCTGCCGATCGTTTTGCCGAGATTCTGTACCTGAAACAGGTTTCGTGCTCATTTCCCCTAAACTATACTTGTTTGTGCGCAAGTGTGGAAACCTCGACAGGCCACATTGACCCTGGAACAGCACTGGTGTAATTAATAACATTTATTCCAATCTATACAGGGCCAACCTGCCCGGTAGCCTGTTGGAGGCGAGGTTTGCGGCCTGACGATTGACACGCTGGGCCTTCGACCCCATAATTGTTGGCTGTTAAGACGACCCTTGGGTGGCCGTCTAACAAAGAGCTGCGGACAAGGCAAAAGGCAGGGCCTGCTGCTTGAAAGCCGCAAGCTTCTGGAGGATACGAGGTTGGAACTGTTCGGTTTTGGCCCGCACCTAATGATTGACGGCTACCACGCAAACGCTGAGAAACTTGCCGACTTTGAGCTTATTCGGCAGGTGCTGGATCAGCTTCCTGAAGAGATGGAGATGACCAAGGTGCTGCCGCCGGTGGTGCAGCGGTACCCGGCTTTGCCAGGCCACGCGGAAGGAATTACCGGGGTGGTGATCATTGCTGAAAGCCACATCGCCATACATACCTTCCCCAGCGAGCGGTTTATAAGCGTAGACATCTTCTCCTGTAAGGAATTTGACCTTGGGAAGGCCCTCAAGCGCGTGGTGGAGCACTTCGAGATTGGCCGCTACGAGACCTATCTCATCAACCGGGGCAAGGAATATCCCAAGGATATCGAGCTGGCCCGGCAAATTGTGGCGGGGGAGCGGGAGTACGTCGAAGCCCGTATTGGATAGCTGTAGATTCCGAGTGTGGGTAAGCTAAGGCCGGGAGGATTCCCGGCTTTTTTTGGACATATGGGAACAGTTATTTTGCTGGGTGGGGCGCTACCCCGGCCAACCCAGCCGTGCCGAGACCGCATCGGCAGCCTGACGAACCCGTGCGCCAAGCTCGGGCAGCCGTTCATCGGGAACCCGTGTCGCAGGGGCCGAAAGCGACATGGAGGCCACTACCTTGCCCCGGTTGTCGTGGATGGGGGCTGCGATGCAGCGCACCCCATCCTCCCGCTCTTCGTCATCCAGCACGTACCGACGCTGGCGGGCTTCTTGCAGGGTTTGCAAGAAACCATCCAGGGTGGTGATGGTCTTGGCCGTGTAGGGTTTGAAAGGCCCTGTACCTACAATTCGGCGCACCTCCGACTCGCTGTGCTCGAGCAACAGGGCTTTGCCAACTCCGGTGCAGTAGATGGGCGCCCGGGCCCCGATGCGGGTAAACATGCGGATGAGCTGCCGCCCCTCCACCTGGGCGATGTAGATTACCTCGTTTCCGTCCAGCACGGCCAGATTAACGGTTTCGTTGAGCTCGTCTACCAGCTTTTCCATCTCCGGGGTAGCAGCCTCGATCAGCCCCCCCCGCGTAAGGAAGGCCGAACCCACCTGATAGGCCCTGAGCCCCACCTTCCAGAGGCCTTTGGTTTCGTCCCAGTCGGTAAAACCCCGTCGGCGAAGGGTTTCCAGGAGACGGTAGGCGGTACTGGGCGAGAGGTCGGTTTTGCGGGCCAGTTCCGAGAGGGAGAGGGTTTCGGCTTCAGATAGCACCTCCAGCAGGTGCAGGCCGCGCTCGAGGGTCCGTACCTCACCCACCTCGGCAGAACGGCTGCGCCCTGGGCGACGTTTGGTGTCCATGGTTTTAGCATAGGGGGCCTCGAGTATTTTTTCAACAAATGGAAAACAATCTCATAGATTGACAAATCTATTTTGCGGGGGCTAGGCTTTGTCCTGGTAGTGGGGCCAGCAGCCTGGGCCCCAGCCATCCCACAGGAGACTGCTATGAGCGAGATGCCCAAAGGCGTGCAGATAACTGGCCCCAAATTACCCGCTTCCGCTACGGTGCTCACCCCTGAGGCCCTGGCTTTTCTGGCTGGCTTGCAGCGCGAATTTAACGCAGTGCGCAAGGGCTTGTTGCAGCGTCGGGCGGAGGTGGCCCAGCGTATCCAGGCTGGCGAAAAGCCCGATTTTCTGGAGCACACACAGTTTGTCCGCCAGGGCGACTGGAAGGTGGCCCCAGCTCCGCCTGACCTCAACGACCGTCGGGTCGAGATTACCGGCCCTACCGAGCGCAAAATGATGATCAACGCCCTCAACTCCGGGGCCAGGGTCTTCATGGCCGACTGCGAAGATTCCCTGTCGCCTACCTGGGAGAACGTGGTGCAGGGCCAGCAAAACCTGATGGACGCGGTGCGCCGTACCATTAGCCTGAGCACCCCCGAGAAGGAGTACAGGCTGGGCGAGAAAATCGCCACGCTGGTGGTGCGCCCTCGAGGCTGGCACCTTTTGGAGCGCCACATGCTGGTAGACGGCGAACCCATGTCCGCCAGCCTCTTCGATTTTGGGCTGTACTTTTTTCACAATGCCCACGAGCTTTTGAAGCGCGGAAGCGGCCCCTACTTCTACCTGCCCAAGCTCGAGAGCCACCTCGAGGCCCGCCTCTGGAACGACGTCTTCAAGTTTGCTCAGGGCTACATGGGCATTCCCCAGGGCACCATTCGGGCCACGGTGCTCATCGAGACCATCCTGGCCGCCTTCGAGATGGAGGAAATCCTCTACGAACTGCGGGAGCATGCCGCCGGCCTTAACGCAGGGCGCTGGGACTACATCTTTAGCTGCATCAAGAAGTTCGCCACCCACGAGGTGCTGTTCCCCGACCGGGCCCAGGTCACCATGACGGTACCCTTCATGCGGGCCTACACCGAGTTGCTGGTACGCACCTGCCACAAGCGCGGAGCCCATGCCATAGGGGGGATGTCGGCCTTCATTCCCAGCCGCAAGGACCCCGAGGTCAACGCCAAGGCCATCGAGCAGGTCACCAAGGACAAAGAGCGCGAATCGGGCGATGGCTTCGACGGTACCTGGGTGGCCCACCCCGACCTGGTGCCGGTGGCGCTGGCGGTCTTCGACAAGGTGCTGGGCGACAAACCCAACCAAAAAGACCGCTTGCGGGAAGATGTCGATGGTAAGGTAAAAGCCGAACACCTGATCGACTTTAATGTCCCGGGCGGCAAGATTACCGAGGCCGGAATTCGCAACAACATTAGTGTAGGGCTGCAATACCTGGCGGCCTGGCTGGGCGGGAGTGGCGCGGTGGCCATCTTCAACCTGATGGAAGACGCCGCTACCGCGGAAATTTCCCGCTCGCAACTGTGGCAGTGGCTACGCAAGGGCGCCAGGCTAGAAGATGGACGCCCTTTTACCCCGGAGCTGTACACCCAGCTCAAGCAAGAGGAGATGGCCAAGCTGACCGGTATGAAAAACCTGGAAGAGGCCGCACAGCTTCTGGACGAGCTGGTACTGCAACCTGAGTTCAAGGAGTTCCTGACCCTGCCTGCTTACGAGCGACTGGGCTGAACCCGCTCATACGAATCCCACCGGGATCGTCCACTTCTCGTTTGCGTTCAGCAGCAAAAATAGCGAAGACCGCGATAGAGCGCTCTTCATAGTCCTTGAGCACCTCGCCAACATTATTACTGCGTCCTGCACGGCACAGTGGCCTCCCGGATGGGAGGCCGCGCCTGTTGAAGAGTGCGATAAGTGAACAAGAATGAGGCGCACAGCTCGTGCGCCTCAATGCTGCTTGGTGGCCGTGCAGCCTACGCGGCTTTGCTCTTGCTTTTGGGCTTCCTGGTCGCAGGGGTTTTTACTGGCTTGCGCTCGGTGCTGTGAATGCGGGCCAGGGGGGTTACCCGCTGGACTTCCAGCACGCGCTTGTAGCGCTTGGTTTTGGTTTCCCTGTCCTCCCAGGTTTCGGTTTTGAGGGAGCCTTCCAGGAGTACCGGTGTGCCCTTCTTAAGCTCGGCAAACTGCACCGCCAGGTCGCGCCAGGCTTCTAGCTCGATATAGTGGCTTCGAGCCTGCCCAGCCGAGGCATCCCAGCTCGAGAAGCCCAGGCTGGCCCTGGCGACCGGGGTTTTGAGCGAGGTCAGGCGGATTTCGGGGTCGGCGGTCAGGCCACCCGTCAGGATCACCCGGTTTTCGGCCCCGTAGAGCACCGGGCCTTTCTCCTCCTGGCGCACGTCGGCGTTTTCCAGCCTGAACAAATCTTCACCCACGATGCGCAGGCGCGAACCCTTTAGCCCATCGGCTGTCCAGGACTCGTAGACCAGATGGCCCATGGCCTGGTAGGCCTGCCCTTCTGCCAGTTGATCGGCCCAGAGTTCGGCTACCTTGCCATAGAAGGTCAGGTCGGCCCGGGTGAAAAGGTGGTTATCACCGACGGCCCGCTTGCCAATAAGGGCAACCTCGAGCACCGGGGTGCCTTTGGGGGTGTAGCGAAGCTCGTGCTTGCTGAGGACCCCACTAACAATAACCAGGTTGGTGGACATGTTTGTTCTCCTTGTGCGTTACGGTCAAGTTTACTGAAGAGATGAGGGGTTTAGGGGCTGATGTGTAGTTTAGATTGGCCTGTCGGAACTCAATCCTGAGATGTTTTCCCAGGCCAACCCCAACGCCGACCAACCTGCAAAAGCAGGGCAAGCGGCCTAACAGAGAAGAGGTGGGGCCAGGAAAGAAGTTGAGGCGGGGGAGTCTCGAGCTTATTCATCATTCACTTCCGTTTCGGTCTGCGCCATACGGGCGCTTTTGCTAGGGGTTTGGGGTTTCGGGCAGCTCGTCTATAGTGCGTTTCGGTCAGGTCTTCAGGTCTTTTGTGTTTTGGTCCTTTCCCCCGTTTGGTTTTTGTGCCAAATCGGATGCTGTAAGGGTACAACATAATCTCGATTTTGTCTAGTGCCTATAAACAAACGCAAAAAGTACGTCTAGAACGTGTATTTGTCCGAGTGCTGGGTTCGCAAGTCAAAACCACATTGCAGCAACGATCTGGAGATTATGAATAAAACAGAATGCAGGGGGGTGTAGAAGTACCCAAGAGGGCTGAACCGAATTTGCCCATAAGCAGGCGCCTCCTTTGGCGTAGGCATTCTCCAATGCGGCTCGTTGCTTGTCTTGTCGAAAAAGGCTTTTCGAGTGGCTGGGGGTTATGGTAGACTTTGAAGGCTTGTGTTTTGAACCCCTCCTATTGGGGTGGTGTGAGCAAATAACAAAATCCAATGCTGGTTGATGTCTGGCAACGGAAAAGTTTTGGAGGAAGGGAATGGAATACCGCATCAAAGCCCAAACCCGTGGGAATGAAAAACCTGCGGCCCTGCGCGACGCCGGCAAACTGCCCGGGGTGGTCTACAACCGTAGCGAAAACTACAAGGTCATGGTGGATCTTAAAGAGTTCAACAAGGTCTTCATGGCCGCGGGGATTCACCATGTGATTACCCTCGAGCTCGACAACGGGAAAACCGTAGACACCCTGGTGCGTCAGATTAACCTTGACAAACGCCGCCGTCGCCCCGAACACGTAGACTTCTACGCCCTCTCAGATGAGCCTGTGCTGATGTGGATTCCGGTCAAGATTGTGGGCACGGCTCAGGGCGTGCGTGAGGGGGGTGTGCTCCAGCTGGTCAACAACGACATCCAGGTCAAGGTTTCGCCCAAGGCCATTCCACCCTACATCGAGCTAAACGTTAGCAGCCTGCGGATTGGCGATAGCATCCACGCCGATGAACTGAGCCTTCCCCCAGGCGTCAAGCTTGCCATGAACCCCCGTGATACCGTTGTGGCTATCGTGCCACCCGAGGATGCTGATAAGCTCACTGCCGAGGCGGCAGCCACACCCGCCGAAGTGGAAGTTATCAAGAAGGGCAAGACCGAAGAGGAGAAGTAAGCCCATTACCCAGGCTTGGGGCCGAAGGCTGCCGTTCTCGAGGGCTTTCGGCCCTTTTTTATTGTATGTTCTTGATTGTTGGACAAGGGAATCCTGGAGCCCAGTACGCCCGAACCAAGCACAATGTGGGGTTTTGGGTGCTGGATCGGCTCAGCTCGGATTTCCGCCCCAAGGGCAAAGCCCTTGTTGCTGAAATACAGTTTCAGAAGCCCTCGGGTGAATGGGTTTCGGGCTTGCTGCTCAAGCCCACCACCTTCTACAACGCTACCGGAGAGGCTGTAGGGCCGCTGGCCCGGTTTTACAAGATTCCACCCGAGCGCATTCTGGTTGTTCACGACGAGCTAGATTTGCTGCCGGGGCGCATGCGCTTTAAAGCAGGGGGAAGCAACGCTGGCAATTACGGTTTGGAATCCATTACAAGCCATCTGGGCACCCGGAATTTCCACCGTCTTCGCATTGGAATTGGCAAACCCCCCAGGCCAGAGCAGGGGGCGGGCTGGGTGCTCTCCAGTTTTCACCCCGAGCTAGTGCCGGTGATGGAAAAGGTGGTTCAGACTGCCGCCGAAGCGGTTAAAACCTGGGCGACCGAAGGTATTGAGGCCTGCCAAAAGAAATACAACGGCCTCAACCTGGCTGCTCCGCCAAAACCCACCGAGCCCAAACAGACCACCTGACCACCATTAACCAGCCAGCGGGGCTTCTCGACCCCGCCCAGCCGTTTGTGGGAGCGCTTATCCGAAGCGGCCGGTAATGTAGGCCTCGGTGCGCTTATCTTTGGGGGTGGTGAACAACAAACTGGTGGGGCCAAACTCCACCAGATCGCCGTTCAGGAAATAGCCGGTGAAGTCTGAAACCCGGCCTGCTTGCTGCATGTTGTGGGTCACGATGGCAATGGTAACGTGATTTTTGAGTTCAGTTAGCAGGTCTTCGATGGACTGGGTCGAGATGGGGTCGAGGGCGCTGGTGGGTTCGTCCATCAACAAAACCTCGGGTTCCACGGCCAGGGCCCTGGCAATGCACAAACGCTGCTGCTGTCCCCCCGAGAGGCTCATGCTGGGCGCATGGAGCCGGTCTTTGACCTCGTCCCACAAAACCGCCTGGTTGAGCGCACGCTCCACAGCCTCATCCAGAAGAGATTTTTTGCGTATGCCCACCAACCGTAAGCCTGCAACTACGTTGCCGTAGATGGACAGGGTAGGGAAGGGGTTGGGCTTCTGGAACACCATTCCTATTTTGCGTCGCACCTCTACCGGGTCTACACCCGGGGCATAGACATTGACCCCATCCAGCAGAACCTCGCCGGTTACGCGGGCGGTGGGTGTCAGGTCGTGCATCCGGTTCAGGGCACGAAGAAAAGTGGTTTTCCCGCAGCCCGAAGGGCCAATCAGGGCTGTCACCTTGTTGGCGTAGATGGGCATGCTTACGTCTTTAACACCCGATTTCTGACCGTACATTACGGTTACGTGCCGGGTCTCGATGCGGGGCTTAAGGGTGGGGTCGAGGGTCATGGCTCCGTTTTGCTCGGATTCGATCAGGGAACTAAATTCACGCATGTTTTACTCCCTTAACGCCCGCGGGTCGCCCAGCGGGCCAACAGGCTGGTTAGCACAACCAGACCAAGCAGCACCACGGCAGCCGCCCAGGCCTGGCGGTGCCAGTCCTCGTAGGGGCTGATGGCATAGGCGAACAAACGCAGCGGAAGAGCGTCCATAGGCTTTGAAAGGTCGAAGGTAAGCAGGCTATTGCCAAAGGCCGTAAAGATGAGGGGAGCGGCTTCACCTGCGGCCCGGGCAGTTGCCAGCAGCAGCCCGGTTACGACGCCACCTCTGGCGGCGGGCAAGACCAGGGACAAAATTACCCGCCAGCGGGGTAAACCCAGGGCCAGCCCCGCCTCGCGGATATTCCAGGGAACCAGCTTGAGCACGCTCTCGGTGGTTTTGGCGATGATGGGAATCATGATAAAAGCCATGGCCAGCGATCCGGAGAAGCCCGAAAAAGAGCCCTGGGTCTTGACTACCAACACATAAGCCAGCAACCCCTTCAGGATGGCTGGCATCCCGTTTAGGGTATCGGAGAGCAGGCGCAGGGTGGGATTGAGTTTGTTGTCGGGGTACTCGGCCAACAAGATGCCAGCCCCAACCCCGAAGGGGGTTGCCATCAGCAAGCCCACGCCGGTGATGAGCAGCGTACCAACGATGGCAGGGGCCATACCACCCCCGAGTTCGCCTGGAGGCTTGGGGGCTTTGGTAAAAAAGTCCCAGTTGAGCGAAGAAAAGCCATTGACCAGTGCATAGCCCAGCACCAGCGTGAGCGGCAGGGCTGCCAGGATGGTGCCGATGATGACCACGATGAGGATCAGGCGGTCGCGGGTATAGCGTGCTTGAAGGTTGCGCATAAGATTTCCTCTAAGCCCGTTGCTCCCCCACTTTTAGTTTGTTGAGCAGGTAGCTTGCAGTTGCGTTGACGATAAAAGCGATTAGAAAGAGGTAAAAACCTACTCCAATAATGGCCGAGTAGTGCAGGTCTTCCACGGCTTCTTTCAGCTCGAGGGCAATTACGGCTGGCATGGTGGAAGCGGGGCCAAAAAGGGTGTAGGGCAGAATGTTGCCGTTGCCAATCACCATCGCTACCGCCATTGTTTCACCCAGGGCACGGCCCAGCGCCAGCATGGCCCCAGCGAAAATGCCACCACGGGCGTAAGGCAGGATTACCATTTGCATGACCTCCCAGCGGGTGGCTCCCAGGGCATAGGCACCCTCGCGCTGGGCGGCGGGAACCAGATTGATGGCATCGCGTGAGAGGGCGGCCGTGAAGGGAATAACCATGCTTGACAAAATTACGATGGCAGTAAACAGGCCGTAGCCGGAGGGGTTACCCAGGTAGCGAGACAACCAGGGGGCGTTTTCTGCAGCCCACAAAAAAACAGGCATATAAAAGATTTCACGCAAAAACGGGGCCAGAACAAAGATACCCCAGATGCCATAGACCACGCTCGGCACAGCAGCCATCAGGTCTACCAGGTAGTTGATGAAGCCCGCCAGCCAGCGGGGAGCGTACTCGGCGGTAAAAATGGCTGCCGCAAGGGCCACCGGAACAGACAAAACCAGGGCTGCTAGGCTTGTAATCAGCGTTCCTACAACATAGGGCCAGATGCCAAACTCGAGCTTCAAAGCCGGATCCCAGGTGGTTCCGGTTAAGAAACCAAAAACCCCTTCTTTGTTTATAGCCAGCGACGCACCCAGATAGAGGTAGTAACCCAGACCCAGGGTGAGCAAAACGATGCTCAAAGCCAGCGCCAGAACTAAAACCAAAAAAATACGATCGCCCAGGACCCGGTAAATTGCCGAGGGCTTTCGTTTGATAAGGGGAGACTGTATAGGAACCTCTTGCATGCGCACGCCTTTAGTTTACAAAAGAGGTGGGAGCCCATGAGACCCCCACCTCCAGCATGTATTTAGCGGCCTACAATCTCCTTGCCGATGGGTTTGTCCTGGTAGGTGATGCGCGAGATCAGCGCAAGCGCACGGCTTTGGGCCACATCGGTGATGCGGGCGTAGGTTAGGGGCTCGTTGAACTTTTGACCCTCTGTGACAACCCACTTCAGCATCTGCACAAAGGCGCGGGCCTCCGCTTCGCTTTTGAAGGCCTTGTTCTTGTCCAGCTTTTCGTAGACAAGCATGTAGGCAAAGCTCGCAATTGGGTACCCGTCAGGGGCTTGTGTATCAGTTAGTGAGATACGGGCATCCCCAGGCAGAACCACGTTTGCGGCAGCGGTAATCGAGGGTAAATCGGCTACCATGACCCGGCCAGCCCGGTTGATCACGGCGCCGTACTGAATACGGTTCTGGATGGCATAGGTCACCTCGTTGTAGCCGATGGCGCCTGGGGTTTGCCGCACCACGCCCGCCACCCCTTCGTTGCCGCGCCCACCAACCTTATTGGGTGCAAGCCAGTTGACGCTGTTGCCGCGCCCCACCTTTTGAGCCCACTCCGGCGAAACCTTGGTTAGGTAATCGGTGAATACAAAGGTTGTGCCCGAGCCGTCGGAGCGGTGTACTACGGTAATGGGCAGGGCAGGTAGGCGCACACCCTCATTGAGTTTGGCAATGGCGGGGTCATTCCAGGTTTTGATATTGCCCAGGAAGATGTCGGCCAGTAGCTCCCCACTAAAGACGAGACGCTGCGTTACGCCCGGAAGGTTGTAGGTGGGTACCACGGCCCCCAGCACGAACGGGATGTTGAGCGCAGGTGAACCGGTGTTCTTGCGGATGTCGGCCATCTGCTGGTCGTTGAAGGGGTTATCGGAAACCCCGAAGTGCACGGTCTGTTCGATAAACTGACGCTGCCCCCCACCCGAGCCGATGGACTGATAGTTAACACGCACCTGGCCGTTGGTTACTTTTAGGTATTCGTCAAAGTATTTGGCGAGAACCGGGAAGGGAAAGGTGGCCCCAGCCCCGGTCAGGCTCACCTGGGCCAGACCGGAGCTGGCCAGACCCAAGAGCGCCGCGGTGGCTATTAGCAGTTTCTTCATTAACGCCTCCTGTTCGATTTGTGATGCGCTTCGGCACCACGAACGCCTATAGCTTGTCAGCCCAATGTCAGGATACTGTCAGGAATACCACAAAAAACTCATGACCAACGGAAAATTCAACCATCGGTTATGCTAACAGCAAATGCAGTGGAGTGGGGCCATTTTAGCAGGGGGGGCGTCCAGTCGGTTTGGGCAGGACAAGGCCTTGTATGTGTACCGGGGAAAACCCCTTATTGCCTGGGTTTTGCAATCTATGGCAGGGGCCTCGGAGTCTTTTGTGGTTGCTAACCGGCCTTACCCTGGCTTGGGGACGGTGTACCCAGACCTCAGGCAGGGGGGGGATACCCTGACGGGCCTGCACGCGGCATTGGCCCACGCCAGGTACGACTGGGTAGCGATTGCGGCCTGCGACCAACCTTTTCTAACCCAGGACTTCTGGCAGTTCATGCTGAGCCAGGCCAGGCCCGACAGGCGGGCGGTGGTGGCGGCTTCGGGCGGTTTTTTCGAACCGCTGGGGGCTTTGTATCACAGATCGCTCGAGCCCGAAGTCTTGCGTCGGCTCGAGCTGGGGGAGTTCAAAATGCAGGCCCTTTTGCATAGCATCCCCCTGGTGGTGCTGGATAAGGAGGCGCTCGAGGCCCGTTTTGGCCCCCATTTGTTCTTGAATGCCAACCGCCCCCAAGACCTGCCGGATTTTTAGCCGCCCAGGGCTTTTTTGAGCTCTTCCAGCTGGATGCGCAGGTCGCGTACTTCGACCTCCAGAGCCTCGAGGCGGCGCTCGAGCTCACTTCTGGTTTCCATCCGAATGATGGGGGCTGGTGCGCCGGCAAGAAGGTGCGCGTAGCGTACCTCCCGCTCGCTGGGCTGGCGCTCGAGCTGGGTTACGAGCGGATGGGGCGCCAGGCTTATCAAGGACTGCACCACCGCTTCAACCTCTTGCAACGAAGCAAACCTGTGGTTCATGCTCTCGGCCCTGGCCCGCAGCTCGCCTAAGGTCTGGGGACCACGCAGCATCAGCAGGGCCATCAGGATGGTGGCGGGGGGCTCGAGCTTAAACTCCCTATCCAAAAACTGCCGGTATTTGGGTGCTCGTGCGCCATGCTCGCGGAACATGCCGCACAGCCGCTTGTGCTGTAGCGCGTCGAGGGCTTCGCGCACCTCTGCTTCACTCAAGTGGGTGACGGGGTTGCGGTTGTTTTTTTGGTTGGCCCCCAGCCGGATGGCATTCTCGGTCATGGGGTAGTGGTCGGGGGTGGCGTACTGCTTCTCGATCAGGGTGCCCAGTACCCGCACCTCGGCTTCGTTCAAAAGCTTCACGAGTACAGATTTTATATGAACCCTGGACCATTCTGGATTCCAGGACTGGCTACGCCCCTGTGCCAGGGCGAGGACACAGCCCTGTTCAGTATTTTGCTCAGCCGTTAATTCACTTTTTATCACAAGGGGCTAAATTGGCAGCACCATGAGCCTGGCTGAAACCGTTACCCAGATGGCCGCGATGGGGGATGCCCGCGCCCGGAAGGTGTTGCGGCAAACGCGCGAGCTTGCCGAGGCCGTGTGTGCCAGCGTGGGGGATCGCCGTTTCCTGCAGCCCCTGATAGACGCAGGGCTCAACAACAAGCTGGATTTGCTGCTGCTCAAGCAGAGTGCTGAACAACGCTACCTTAACCGCAACCGGCTCGCCGAGTTGCTGGAAAGTTTTTCTGGGCGTTCCTGAAAAACTCCACGGCTGATTGAACCACCCCGCGAAGTTTGAACTGGAGGTAGAACTCCTGGAAATGCCGGCTTCGCGCAGGCACACTTCAATGGGGTGCATCGCTGTGAAGCCTGGTGCAAACCCCTCACTCCGTTCGACCAAAAGAGTCTCGCCCGGTGGTGCTCGCTCGGGCATCACCCCCCTTGTCAATAGTGAGCTGAAAGCCCCAGATTAAGGTGTATGCTGCTCCCAAGCACGACTTGATGTTTGCCGTAGCTGAGGAGACCTTGACTTGCGGACATATCCGGTCGTGGTGTTAAATCTACCCAGCTCAGGAGGTCGCTCATGCAGAAGTTAAAGCAATTGGGATGGCTGGTATTGTTGCTGGTGCTGGCGGGGTGTGGACAGTCCACGCTGGTGCAGACCCCTGCCGAACAAGAAATCTTGCAGGACATGCGTCAGCTAGGAGTGGAGCCTGAGGCCATTAGAGCCTATGAAGCCTCGCTCGAGAGCCTGCGCGCCGCTCGCCAGACAGTAGAAAGCCTGAGCGCAGGCGACCTGCAACTCGTACAGACAATTGCCCTGGGTAGCATAGCCAACTACGATGGTTACTACGCTGCGCGAACCATCTACCCGCAGTTTGACTGGAGCCGTGATGGCTGCTCGGCCCCGGAGGGCCTGGGCCTGGGCTACCGTGAGACCTTCCGGCCCGCATGCAATGTGCACGACTTTGGCTATGCCAACTTTCCCCGCTTTCCCACCCTTTACAACGAAACTGGACGCGGTCTGGCCGACGACAACTTTCTGGTCAACATGAACAGCATCTGCCGCCTCAAGAGCTTTCTGAGCCGGGCGGCCTGCTACTCGGCTGCCTATGCTTATTACAGCGCCGTGCGGGTAGCGGGTTGGGCCTACTTCTACGATTAGTGCGCTCTTTGCAAATATTGAGCCGCTCACAACTTGATTGCTTTGTCCTGCACAGCACAGTTGCCTCCCGGATGGGAGGCAAGGTCTGTGAAGAGTGCGTTAAAGGCCAGATACCCGGATGCGGTCAGACGAGGCACTCAGGCCACCTTCTCGGCAGGAAAACGCCGACTGGGGCGTACATACTCTTCCTGGGCGGCAATCAGTTGAATCTCGCGGGTGTTCAGCTGATGCGTGAGCAGCAGCATGTTGTACATGGCCGATACGGCATTCTCCAGGCTGAGGGCCAGGCTGCCGGTCTGCAGGTAGTGGCCTAAAAACAGCGCCGCTATGGCATCACCGGTGCCGCCTCGGGGGGGCTCGAGGGGAATGTGGGGGGTACGCACCAGCCAGGCCCCCTCGTCGGCCAGGGCCAGGGTTTCGATGGTGCCCTGGGGCGCACCATCGCGCAGCATACTGGTGACCACCACGATACGGGGGCCAGCAGGGTGAAGCTGGGCCCGAACCATCTGGGCTGCCTCCAGCACCTCCGGCAGGGTTTTGCTCTTCTGTTCGGTGAGGAGCTCGAGCTCGAACTGGTTGGGGGTGATGATATCGGCCTGGGGCAGCAACTGGTGCTTGATGATTGCGGGGACTTCGGGTCGCACGAAGAGGCCCCGCCCTTCGTCGCCCATCGCCGGGTCGCAGCAAAAAAGCGCCCTGGGGTTAAGCTGGCGTACCCGGGCCAAAGCCGACAGGATGGCCTCGGCGGTCTCGCCGCTGCCCATATAGCCCGACAAGACCGCATCACACTGCCCCAGCACCTCGCGCTCGGCCAGGCCATCCACCACAGCGCGAAGGTGTTCTGGGGGCATGACCATCCCCTTCCACTGTCCGTAGCCGGTGTGGTTGGAAAACTGCACGGTATGAATAGCCCAGACCTCAAAGCCCATGCGCTGCAGGGGGAAAATGGCGGCGGCATTGCCAGCATGGCCGTAGGCGACCCAGCTTTGAATAGAGAGGATGTTGCGGGGGGGTTGCATGGGGGCAGTTTAAGCGAAGTGGTCTAGCGCCTTCCCAGAACCTCTAGCGCCAGCCGGTAGGTTTGGGCATGGCCTGCGATGGTGGTCTGGGGGTCGCGGTTGTAGCCGCCGCCCATCACGATGACCAAAGGCAGATTGGCCTGCTGGGTTTTTTCCAGAACGCGCCGGTCCCGTTCGGCCAGCCCCTGCAGGCTAAGCCCCAAGCGACCAAAGCGGTCGTTTTGCAGCACATCTACCCCCGCGTTGAAGAAGACCAGGTCGGGCTGGTGGCTGAAGGCCTGTTCCAGCGCAGGCTCCAGGGCCTCGAGGTAGGTCGCATCGCCCGCTGCGTCGTCCAGGCCCACGTCCAGGTCGCTTTGCTCTTTTTTGAGTGGGTAGTTGCGCTCGGCGTGCAGCGAAAGGGTAAACACTGTGGGGTCGTCGCGAAAAAAGGCCGCCGTGCCATTGCCCTGATGGGCGTCCAGGTCTACGATCAACGCCCTGCCCTGCCAGCCCTGGGCCCGCAGGTGGGCCAGGGCCACGGCCACATCGTTGAACAGACAGTAGCCCTCGGCCCGGCCCGGATAGGCGTGGTGGGTTCCTCCGGCCAGGTTGAAGCCCAACCCGGTTTGCAGGGCATCCAGGGTAGCGGCCAGGGTGCCCCCAGCCGCGTGCAGGGCCCGCGTTAGCAGGCTCTGGCTCCAGGGCAGCCCAACCTTGTGCGACTCCTGGCGGCTCAGTCCCTCCAGCCGAAGCTTTTGCAGGTAGTCCTGGTTGTGGGCCAGGGCCAGGGTCTCCCAGCTGATGGCTGGGGCCGGCCGAACGTCGAGGTGACTTTGCAGGGCCTCGGCCACCCCGGCGTACTTGTATTTTGGGAACGGATGGTATTCGGGCAGCTCGAGCACACAGTGGGAGGTGGAGTAGGCGCGGTACATTGCTTTCAGGATGCCACAGACTTTTTCGGCGTTATGTGGTTTGCGCAGGCTTCAATATCTTTTGCACAACTTGTTGCTAGGCTACTGTTGCTTGGCCCTGAGCCACCCCTGCTCATAAGGTTCCCATTGGAACCCCTCAGGGCCAAGCACCTGACCTGGCGCCAAATTCCCCCCTGCATTTTGCCCAGGCATATTTGCGCCCCCCGTCCTGGGGGGATTCATTTCTTTTGACCTCAGGTGCCCTCGAGCCTGCCCGAACCGCTCAAAAATCGATCTCGAGCTTGTAGCGTCCGCTCCGGCCCTGCTGGTCGAGCTCGAGCTTGAAGCGTTCGGCACCCCGCTGATAAACGGCCTCAACCTTGGTTGCAGGGCCTTTGTACTCGAAGCCCACCCGTACCCAGCCCCGGTTCACCAGCCAGTTGTGGAAGAAAGCGTAGACCTGGTCCAGGGTGTCGCGGGTCTCGAACTCGGCCTCGCTCGAGCCTCCCTTTTGCTCGTGCTTGAGGGCCACACTGCCGGGGTAGGGCGGCAGGCCCAGTCGGGCGTTGAGCACGAAACTGGAGGTCTGGGGCGCGGGGGCGGGCCGCACGGGGGGTTCGGGCCTGACGCCCACCACGCAGGCCGAGAGGAGGAGTGGAAGCAACAAAACCAGAGCACGCATGGCGACTTCAATCTAGCAACCCCAGATGAGTAAACCAAAAGCATGAGTATAAGTTGCGCCAGGGCAGATTGGCAAAACCAGCGGAATGAGTCAATGCATACCTGGCGCAATTCCTAAAGCGAACTTTCGGTACGGCATCTTGCATTTCGCTTATGGAGACACTTAAAAGCGGCCAGGGGCTACCTCTATGCATGCGGAATGCTCCCATAACGCGAAGGCAAAATCCCCCAGGGTAGCTTATGCGGGCGACTTCCGGTAAAACATAGGCGGGAGTTGCCTGGATGCCTACCCTCAAAGAGCTGTTTGCACTATTCGGTCAGAGCGCCCCGGCCCTCCCGGTCATGGGCGTGACCCACGACTCGCGCCTGGTGCAGCCTGGTTTTGTGTTCGTGGCCGTTCCCGGCGTGCCCCTGCCGAGTCGCAAACCCTTCGACGGGCACGACTACATTCCCCAGGCCATCCAGAACGGGGCGGTGGCGGTGGTGGGGATGCGGGCGCTGCGCCTGAATGTACCCTACCTGCAGGTCGCGGATTCGCGGGCTGCCCTGGCCGATTTGTCGGCGGCCTATTGGGGGTATCCGGCCCACAAGTTAGAGCTGCTGGGGGTCACGGGCTCCAAAGGCAAAACCACTGTGGCGGTGCTGCTGCATCACCTGCTGCAAGCGGCCCATCCGCCGGTGGGGCGGCTTTCCACGGTGGGCATCAAAATTGGCGACGAAGAGCTTTTCTTGCCCGGTCATTTCACCACCCCCGAAGCGCCGCAGGTACAGGAGATGCTGCACCGCTTTGTGGCGGCAGGCTGTAAGCGGGCCGTGCTGGAGGTGAGCAGCCACGCCCTGGCGCTGGAGCGGGTGCGGGGGCTTCAGTATGCGGTGGGCATCTTCACCAACCTCTACGAAGACCACCTCGACCTGCACGGCAGCATGGAAAACTACTTTGCCGAGAAAAAGAAGCTGCTGGAGCGCTCGAGGTTCGCCATCGTCAACAGCGACAACCCCTGGACGAGGTCGCTGGCGGGGCGCCCCAACACCTGGACGTATGGCGCAGAGGGCGACTGGCGGGCACTCCACCTGGTGCAAAGAAGCGATGGACTGCACTTCGAGGTGGCCTCACCCATTGGAACTTTTGCTGTGCAGGTTCCGATGGTGGGGGGCTTTAATGCCGACAACGCCCTGGCCGCGATGGCGGCTGCGGCTCGAGTGGGACTTTCGGTAGAGCAGCTTCAGGCGGGCCTGGCCGGCTTCCCCGGCGTGCCGGGCCGGATGCAGCTTGTGCAGAGCGAGCCTTTTCGGGTGATTGTGGACTTTGCCCACACCGGGGCCAGCCTCGAGGCCGCCCTCCAGACCCTGCGCCCCACCACCCAGGGCCGCCTGCTGGTGGTGATTGGGGCTGCCGGAAACCAGGACCCCAGTCGGCGGGTGGGCATTGGCCGGGTGGCGGCTCAACTGGCCGATTTTGCCGTCTTCACCGAGGAGGACCACCGCACCGAGCCGCTGGAAGCCATCCTGAACGCCATGGCCCAGGCCCACGGCGACCCCCGCCGCTTTGCCCTGATACCCGACCGGCGCGAGGCCATCCGCTATGCCATCCGGGAAGCCCAGCCGGGCGATACCTTGCTCTTTAGCGGCAAAGGCCACGAGCGGACGCTCGAGCGGGGCCTGGAGGCCCTCCCCTGGAACGAGGTGGAGGAAGTCGCGCGGGCCTTGCAGGAGCAAAAGGCCACCTGACGCTTTTGCCTTGGCGGCAGGCCCATGACCATCACGAAAGCACCCGGCGGTATGCCCGGTAACAGACCACCCGTTAGACTAAAGCCATGCGGCGCGATGACCTGGTTCGCTGGCTGGACGCCTATCTGAAAATAGGCGAATTCAAAGACCCCTCCCTCAATGGCCTGCAGGTCGAAGGTAAGGCCGAGGTTCGCACGGTGGGGGCCGCGGTAGACGCTGCCCAGGCCACCTTCGATAAGGCCGCCGAAGCCGGGGTGGATTTTCTGATTACCCACCACGGGCTTTTCTGGGGGCAGCCGTTTGCCATTGTGGGCTACCAGAAAAAGCGACTGGAGCGGCTGTTCTCGGCGGGCATCAGCCTCTACACGGCCCACCTGCCCCTGGATGCCCACCCCGAGGTAGGGAACAACGCCGTCCTGGCCCGCGAGCTGGGGCTACAGGGCCTGGAGCCATTTCCCCACCCCAGGTACGGCAACATCGGCTGGGTGGGACACTTTGTCGAGCCCCAACCCTTGGCCCTGGTAGAAGAGCGCATCGGCGAACTGACCGGAATGCAGCCCCTGGTGGTTCGGGCCGGGCTGGACGAGGTGCGCCGGGTGGGCATCGTTTCGGGGGGCGGGGCGGGCGACGTGGGGCTGGCTAAAGCCCTGGGCTGCGACCTCTACATCACCGGAGAGCCCTCGCACGCCCACTACCACGAGCCCTTCGAACTGGGCTTGAGCGTGATCTATGCCGGCCACTACGACAGCGAGACCTTCGGGGTAAAGGCCCTGGCGGCCCGGCTGGAGCAGGAGTTTGGCCTTTCGTGGGTTTTCCTCGAGCATCCGACCGGCCTATGAAAGGTTTGTTTATCACCTTTGAAGGCCCGGAGGGGGCGGGTAAGTCGACCCAGGCCCGGCTGCTGGCCGACTGGTTCAGGGAAAAGGGCCGCGAGGTGGTGCTCACCCGTGAGCCGGGCGGCACGCAGTTGGGGCAGGATATTCGCCGGCTGTTGCTGCACCAGGATCACATGTGTGCAGAAGCCGAGTACCTGCTCTACTCCGCCGACCGCGCCGAGCACATGCAGACCCTCATTCGACCCGCTCTGGTGAGGGGTAGGGTGGTGCTGTGCGACCGCTGGCTGGACTCCTCGCTGGCCTACCAGGGCTATGGACGGGGGCTGGATCTGGGCTGGTTGCGGGCGGTGGCCTCGGGTGCGACCCAGGGCATAAAGCCCCACAAAACCTTCCTGTTCGACCTGCCGCCCGAGGTGGGTTTAGAGCGATTTGAAGGGCACGACCGCCTCGAGCGCGAACCTTTGGAGTTTCACCAGCGGGTGCGACGGGGCTACCTCGAGCTGGCCCGGGCCGAACCCCAGCGCTTTGTGGTGCTGGACGCGACCCAGCCTCTCGAGGCCCTGTTCGAAGAACTGAAGGGCCATCTACAAAACCTGTTGGCCGAGGCCGGACTGGATAATCCTTGACCCCGGTCTCATTCATCTTTGTGGGCTTGCGGTAAGGTAAAAGGCGTGGCTCGAGCGTTCTTCACCCTCCTGGCCCTGCTGGGAATGGCCCTGGCCCAGCCCCAGATACCGGTCTGGGGTTTCCGCATTGTCAACACCTACCCCCACGACCCCCAGGCCTTTACCCAGGGGCTTATCTACCACGAGGGGTTTTTGTACGAGGGCACCGGCCTTTATGGCCAGTCCAGCCTGCGTAAAGTCGAACTCAAGACCGGGCGGGTGCTGCAAAGCCGGGTGCTGCCGCAGAAGTATTTTGGCGAGGGCATTACCCTGTTTCAAAACCGCCTGTACCAGCTCACCTGGCAAAACCAGGAAGGTTTTATCTACGACCTGAACTTTAACCCCGTAGGACGCTTTACCTACCAGACCGAGGGCTGGGGCCTTACCCACGACGGGCAGCGCCTGATTATGTCGGATGGCTCGGCCCAGCTCTTCTTCCTGAACCCGCGTACCCTGCGGCCCGAGCGCACCCTCACGGTGCGGGCAGGGGGGCAGCCGGTGACCCGCCTCAACGAGCTCGAGTACATCCAGGGCCGCATCTGGGCCAACGTCTGGATGACCCACCGCATCGCCATCATCAACCCCCAGAGCGGTAGCGTGGAAGCCTGGCTCGACCTGACCGGGCTGTCCCTGCTGGCCCAGGCCCGCAACCCCCACCCCGACGCCGTGCTCAACGGCATTGCCTACGACAGCCAGAACCAGCGTATTTTTGTAACCGGTAAACTATGGCCCTTTTTATTCGAGATTGAAGTGGTGTCGAACCCATGAGCCGTTTGGGGCGTGTGCGGGGCTACGGCCTGGGGCTTTTGGCCCTGGTGGTGGCGCTGTCCACAACGGGCTACTTTTTGGCGGGGCAAATCCTGAACCGCCCGCCAGAGCGTATGCCGCTCACACCCACAGCGCTGGCGCGCATCACCAGCCCTGGCGGAACCCTGGAGCTGCCGGTGTACAGGCTGATTAACCCCAGGGGGGTTGCCTTGCCTCGACAAAGTCCGCAGACCGACCGAGGCATTCTGTATAGCTTTATGCAGCCCCGCGATGATGGCTGGACGGGGCTGGGCCTCAAGACTCCAGCCACAGTGGCTTTTCTGGATAGCCGGGGTAAAATTCTGACCATCCTCGAGGTCGAGCCCTGCCCCACACCCCCCCAGGGCAACGGCTGTCGCGTCTACGAGCCGGGGGTGGTGTACAGGCAGGTGCTCGAGGTAAAACAGGGCTGGTTTGCCCAGAACCGGATTGGGCCTGGCGCTACGGTTCGCCTAATGCCGCTCGAGGCTGCCCCCTAGCGCGCGGGCTGGGCTGGCTGGCTGAGGTTTTGCAGGCTGCGCAAATCCAGCAGGAAGTTGCCGGTGGTGGGCACCATGATGGTGTTGATGTTGGGGGCCAGTTTTTCGGCCACTGTAAGCTGGATGACCTGTGGGCTTTGCCGCAGGGCCTCACCCCGCAGGCGGATGGCCTGGGCCTCGCCTTCGGCCCGCAAAATGGCGGCATCGCGCTCGCCCTTGGCCTGTACCACGACCCGCTGGGCAGCAATTTCGGCCTGCTGGCGGCGGTTAATCTCAACCTGTACCTGCTGTTCAGCAGTCTGCTTCTCCTCGATGACCTTGGCCACCGAAGGCGGGATATCAATTCGGCGCAACAGCACCGAGATGAGCTCGATATGCTGGGCGCCCAGGTCTTCGCGCAGCTCTTTGGTAACGGCGGCCTCGAGCTGGGTTCTTTGCGTGCTGATCAGCTCGGCAGCGTTGAACAGACCCACGGCGTCGCGCACCTTGCTGCGGATCTGCGGCACGATCAGGGTATCCAGGTAGCCTGGCCCCAGGTTGCGGTGAAGCTGCGGGGCCTCGTCGCGCTTGATGCGGTACTGCACCGTGATGTCTACCCCGATTTCCAGCCCTTCCTTACTGCGCGCATTGATGGCGTCCTCGCCGGGGCTGCTGGCACCGGCTGGGGCTGGCCCCTTAGCCAGGGTTACCTCCTTTAGGCGGGCATCGTAGAGAATTACGCTTTGAATGCCGGGTATCACAATGCGAAAACCTTCGCCCAGGGGAGAAGGCTGAACGCCGCCAAACACGTTGAACACCACCCCCACGTGGCCCGCCGGAACCACCACAAAGCTTTGCGATATGGCTGCTATGGCCAGACCAGCTATGAGGAGCGGCACCCCCAGTGCGCGCCGGCCACCCGGTTGAGCCAGCAAAAAGATTCCCAGGATAGCTACCACGATGCCTATGAGTAAGAACATACACACCTCACCTCTTTCACCACACGCCATTCAGTATGGTGCATAGAACGCCGGTTATGAAAGAGGAAAGAAGCCACAAGCCTTCTGGAGCGCTCGTGGCTTTATGCTATTGGAGTTGTTTCAATCTGCTGCCGTGCTGCAAGCACCCGCGGCACAGCTCGAGCCCGCATTAGACGAGGAAGAAGCGGTCGAGGCCTTGGAATCCTTGACATACCAGCCCGAGCCCTTAAACACCACTGCCGGGGCAAAGATGAGGCGCTTGATGGGTGCGCCGGTTTCGGGGTGATGGGTGTAGGCGGGGTCGTGAAAACCCTGCTCGAACTCGTATTGCTCGCCGGTCTCGAGGTTCTGGTAAACGTATCTGGGCATAGCTGACTCCTGGGGGACAAATTTGTCTCGAGGGGTCACCTCCCTCACCCGTAGGATTTTGACAGACAACACCTGCGACTGTCAACCAGCGTTTGGTTATGGCCCCAATAACTTTTCGTTGGCGGGCAGGCCCGCTTTTGGTGAAATACTGACAGCTATGAACAAGGCTGAACTCCGGCGCTGGGCAAAGGAAGTGCGCAAAAGCCTTCCGCTTGGGGTGCTTTCGCAAGAGCTCAACCGGCACCTGGCGCGCTTCTTGCAGGAGCATCGGGCCAGCCACATTTTGCTCTACAGCGCTTTTGGCTCCGAGCTTGACCCCGCCGGGCTACAAGGCCTTTACCCGGCCAGCTACTACCTGCCCAGGGCGAGCGCCTACCAGCTCGAGGTGCACCGGCTGCCCTGCAAGCTGGTCAAACACAAATATGGCTTCTGGGAGCCTGCCGCCGAAACGCCCAGGGTGGAGCCCGACCTCCTGGATGCGGTGCTGGTGCCGGGGCTGGCCTTCGACCCCTGGGGCCACCGGCTGGGGTATGGGCAGGGCTTCTACGACCGCTTTTTAGCCAGGCTACCCCCCCGTACCCTGACGGTGGGTCTGGTGGCCGAGGCCCTGCTTGTGCCGGAGCTACCCCACGACCCCTGGGACGTGCCGGTGCAGTTTCTGGCGACCGAGCAGGGGGTTCGTCCGGTGGGCCCAGTAGCATCTCCGTGAGGCCGGTATTACGGAACGCTCAAGAACCAGGGGGCGGGGTTGGTGGGGATGCCGCGCACCCGGATTTCAAAGTGCAGGTGTGGCCCGTTGGAAAGCCCGGTGTTGCCCGAGTAGCCCAGCAGGTCGCCGGCCCGCACGATCTGGCCCGGCTTCACCACAATGCGCGAAAGGTGCCAGTAGCCGCTGCAGACCCCCAGCCCGTGGTCGAGCGTAACCGCGCCCCCCCGCACAAAAAGCTTCTCGGCCAGGCCCACCACCCCGGGGGCCGGGGCATAGACCGGGGTGCCCTCGGGCACGCCGTAGTCGAGCCCCTCGTGGTAGGAGTAGGTGCGCCCCTGGTCGTAGCTGCGGCGGGTGCCGAAGGGGTCGGTGATGCGGTTGGTCTGGATGGGCTTACGGAAGGGGCCACGCCACTGCTGGGGCCGGTTGAAGTCGCAGGAGCCCACCACCCGCAGGCGCTCGGCCCGCAGCCGCTCGGGCACCAGCAGGGCCTGGCGTTCGGGGGGGAGCTGCAGCACAAAGCGCCCAAAGCTCCCGGCCACCACCCGAACCTCGAGCCGAACCACATCCTGGCCCAGGTGCAGCAGGGCGGGGTAGACCCCAGGGGCTTGCAGGGCCGGTACGGGCAAGAGAACGCGGTTTTGCTGGATGGGGTAGGTGTTGTTCAGGAAGCGAACCTCACCCTGTACCGCTTGTGGGGCGGTGATGCGGATTACCGCCAGGTGGCCCTGCACAGTCTGGCGGGGCCACTCGAGGGCCTCGATGGGGGCCGGGGCCTGGGTGAGCCGGTTGAGGGCGGTGTCGGGCTGTCCGCTTACCCGCAGCACCTGCCCCACCCGCAGCTGGGTGGGGTCGCTGATCTGGTTGAGCACCTGCAAGGCTTCCACGGTGGTGTTGTACTGCCGGGCAATACGGTAGAGCGTCTCGCCGGGCTGAACGGTATGGGTGACCTGGGCAAAAGCCAGGGAGCACAAAGTTAGGAAGGCGAAAAGCCAGTAATGCATGGGGTCAGTCTAACGGCTGGGGGGTGAACTGGAGACAAGCCACACCCCAGGCGTTTTCCGCTTTTCCCCAGCAAACCCGAACCGATTTCACCTCAGAGAGAATGGTCCACGCCCAATCAAGGGAAGACTGCTTCGGGCCTAAGCCACAACGTGGCTAACCTAGCCCAGACGCATTCTCGTCTTGGTGCAGCGGAAAAATAGCGAAGACTGCGATAGGGCAGGTCGAAACCTCCTGGATTTGCGCTCAAGCTTCGTTGAGCAGTGATTTTAAGGAGGTCTTGATCAGCCGGGTCTGGGCGGCGATGCGAATCGGAGCGTTGACAGCGCCGTAGCCGTCATAGCCGCGGCGTTCGACAATTTCTATGAAAAACAGATCGTCGAAGGTTTGGGTGTAGGCATGGAAAAACTCACCCTCGGGGCTTTGGTCGTAGAGGATATTGAGGGCCTGCAAGCGCTTGAGCAAAGCGGGTTCTAAACCATAGCGGGCCTCGAGGTCGTCGTAATAATTTTGCGGGATAGGCAGAAGGCGCAGGCCGTTTTGCTGGAGCTGCTCGAGGGTTGCGAAGATGTCCGAGGTGGAAAAAGCGATGTGCTGTACCCCACCCCCGTAATATTCGTTCAGGAAGCGCGAGGCCAGGGTGCCCCCTGCCTGGGAGGCGTTAAGCACCAGCCGCAGCGACTTGTCGGGGCTTTCGGCTACCTGGCTCTGAATCAGGCCGCCGGGGTCGGGGATCTCCAGCAGGTTGGAGGTTTGTAAGCCTAAAATGGTGCGGTAGAACAGCACCCAGGAGTGTACCTGAGCCGCCGGCATCACCTGGGCCAGGTGGTCAATGCGCTGCAAGCCACAAGCGGCCGGGGGTGCCTTTTCGGCCAGCTCGAAATCCACCGCCCAGAAATCCCGCAGGTTCTGGTGGGCCTCAACCAGGTACAACAGGCTTCCGTCCAGTCCGCGCAGGGCTGGGATCTGGTGCTCGCCGGGGCCGGTGGGGCCGTAGAAGATAGGGGCTTTATAGGTTTGTGCCCGCTGCAAGACCTGGTCAACCTCGTCGACCAGAACAGCCACCGCACAGACCGAGGTACCGTGTACCTGGTTGTAGGCCTGGGCGAAGCTGCCAGGCTCGGCATTCAGGATCAGGTTGATCTGCCCCTGCTGCCACAGGCCGACCTCCTTGGAGCGATGCTGCCCGGTCTGCTGGAAGCCCAGGGCCTGGAAGAACCGGCCCAGGGTAGGGGCCATCTCCTCGCTGACGGCAAACTCCACAAAGGCCACGCCGCCGGTCTGGATGGGCAGCTTGTTCAGGGGGTTTTCCTGCAGGTAAACCAGCGAGCGGTACCCGTCGAGGGCGGTCTCTTTGGGGGGGGTGGTGCGGAACTGGTCGTTGAAGACCTCGAGCGAAAGCCAGCCATCGTAACGGGTTTCGCCCAGTACCTGCATAAAGCGTGCCAGAGGCAACTGCCCCTGTCCGGGAAAGCTGCGAAAGTGTCGGCTCCAGGGCAGCACCCCCATCTCCAGCAAAGGGGCGTCGGCTACCTGCACCAGAAAGATTTTCTCTTTGGGAATTTTGGCGATGGCCGAGAGATCGAGGTTTCTGGCAAGGATGTGAAAGGTGTCTAGAATGATGCCCACTGCGGGGTGGTTGGCCCGGCGCACCACCTCCCAGGCGTCGCGGTAGTCGTGGATGTGTTTCGACCAGGCCAGGGCCTCGTAGCCCACCCGGAAGCCCCGCTGCTGGGCCCGCTGGCCCAGCTCATAGAGGTCTTCGGCGATGCGCTCGAGGCTCCCCGAACTGTGGGGTGAGGTGCTCGAGCAGACAAAAAACAGATCGGTACCCAGCTGTTCCATGACGTCCATCTTGCGTTCGGCCCGCAGCAGGGCCCGGCTGCGCTGGGGTTCGGGCAGGCCTTCGAAATCGCGGAAGGGCTGCAGGGTTACGATACAGAGCCCCAGGTCCTGGGCCATCTGACGAACCTCCCTGGCCGTGCCTTCGAAGCTGAGCAGATCGTTTTCAAACAGCTCAAAGCCCTCAAAGCCCGCTGCCGCGATGGCCTCGAGCTTCCCCTTCAGATCGCCGCTTAAGCATACGGTGGCAATCGATCTACGCATGGCTATCTCCCGTGTAGCAGCACCACCTTGGCTACCGGCAGCTGGCCTGCCAATAGCTCCTCGAAGCTGGCCTGGGCCATCGAGATGGGTCGCTGAATGGCTATGGTATCGGGCAGCTGGGCCAGCATCTCGGTGGCGCGGGCAAAGTCGGCATGGGTGAACACATACGAGCCCCGCAGGCCAACCTCCTGCAGTACGGTGCGCTGCAGCGGCAGGGAGGCCTCGAGGTCGGCCAGCCCCACCAGCACCACCATCCCGCCCGGCTGCACGGCATGGACCGCCTGGGCCAGGGTGGCCTGGGCCCCCACCGTCTCGATGACGCAGTCGTAGGTGGCGGTTGGTGCGGGCAGTACCTCCTCGATAAAGCCCAGCTCCTGTAGCCAGGCCCGACGCAAGGGGTTTAGCTCGCTGACCGTAGCCTGGGCGCCAGCCCGGTATAAAAGCCAGGCCGCCAGGGTGCCAATGGCGCCGCCGCCCAGCACCAGAACCCGCCGGCCCAGCACCCCCCCGGCCAGCTCTACCGCGCGCAGGGCCACCGCCAGGGGCTCGGCCAGGGCCCCCTTCCATAAAGGAACCCCCCTGGGCAGGCGGTAAAGCTGGGCCTGGGGCACGCGAATCTGCTCGGCAAACCCACCCCGGTAGTGAAAGCCGATGTTGCTGCGGTTGTGGCAGAGGTTGCTCAGGCCGGCCCGGCAGGGGTCGCATTGGTTGCACGGCACCAGCGGGTTGACCGCCACGGGCTGTCCCAGCCACTCGGGGGGGCCCTCGAGCACCGTACCGGCAATCTCGTGTCCCAGTACCAGCGGGGGTTGCCAGCGCGCGCGCATGGCTGGGGCGCCCTTGTACACGCTCAGGTCGCTGCCGCAGATGCCGCAGGCAGCCACCTCGATCAGAACCCCTGCGCCCTGGGGTACCTCGAGGGTGCGGTGTTCCAGCCGTCCGAAGTCTTCCAATACCACTGCGTGCATCAGGCCACCTCGTCTAAACGCTGTTGTAAACGGCTTTGCCGCCAGCGCAGCCAGAGCATGCCGCCGATGAGCAGCAGGTTGCAGATAGCCAGCGCCACCGCCACCGGGCGGCTCAAGAAGGCGGTCAGATCCCACTGGGTTTTGATCAGGCTGACCATCAGGTACTGCTCCAGCAGCGGACCCAGCACCATTCCCAGAATGAGCTGTCCTACCGGGAAGCCGCCGCGTTGCATCAGCAGACCCAGCAGACCCAGCCCCACCAACAAGTACAGGTCGAAGGGATTGCGGTTGATGGCATAAGTGCCCACCAGGCACAGCCCCATCACTGCGCCCAGCAGCAGCCGCAAAGGAATCCGCAGCAGGGTGCTGATCATGGCAGCCCCCAGATACCCCACCAGCGGCATCATCAGCAAGCTGGCCAGGATGAAGGCCAGGTATAGCTGCACCACCAGGCCCAGGTTCTTGGCGAACAGGTCGGGGCCGGGGGTGATGCCCATGGTCAGAAACAGCCCCAGGACAATGGCCGTCAGGGTGTCGCCGGGGATCCCCAGCGAAAGGGCCGGAATCCAGGTGCCCGCCACGGCAGCATTGTTGGAGGAGGCTCCGCTCAGGGTGACCTGCTCCTTGCTGCCCCCGCGCAGCCGGGTGAAGTTGCTGCTGATCCAGGCGGCCAGATCGGAGCCGGCTCCTGGTAGAAAGCCGATAAACGTGCCCAGCAGGCTCGAGCGCAACAGCAGCCGGCGTTCCTTCCAGACCAGCCGCCCGCCCGCGCCAAAGAACTCCCCAAACACCGAGCGGTTCGGGCTGGGTTTGGGGGCTTCTCGAGGGGTTTTCTGGTAGCTGTAGATGTTGTTCAGCACCTCGGCCACACCAAAAAAAGCGATCAGGGCCACAATGAAGGAAAGCCCCCCCAGCAGGTTGGGGTTGCCAAAGTGGAAGCGGGGGGTGCCCAGGGCCGGGTCGTAGCCGATGGTCGCAATCAGCATGCCCACCCCAAAGGCGATCAGGCCCCTGGGCATGGAGGGGGAGGCGAAAACGCCGCTGATGATGCCCAGAAGCACCAGCCAGAAGTACTCGAAGGAGGAAAACTGCTTGGCAAACTGGGCCAACCCCAGCGAGCCGCCAATCAGGATCACCACCCCCACCAGGCTGCCCAGGGCCGAACTGAGGGCCGAGATGCCCAGCGCATAGCCGGGTGAGCGCTCCCGCCCGATCTGGTGGATTTCGTTGGTATAGGCTGCCGAGGCCGGGGTGCCGGGAATGCGCATAGCGGTCGCACCGATATCCCCGGCGAAGATGGCCGTGGCGGTGATGCCAATGATGGCTGAAAAAGCCACCGCAGGCTCTAGAAAAAGGGCAATGGGGATGAACAGGCTGATGGCCAGGGTGGCGGTAAGTCCTGGCAGCGAGCCAAACAGGGCTCCATACAAAGCCCCCAGCATCATGGCGATGAAGGACTCCGGGCTGAAAAAGCTCATAGGGGCACCTTGAGCATCTGCACAAAGACCAGATAAACGAAGCCCACCATGAAAAGCGCGGTGAGCAGGGCCTCGAGCCAGCGCGCACCCAGCAGCAAGCACGACAGCAGTACCAGTAGCCCAGCCGAGCCCAGCAGGCCTAGTTTGCCTAAAGCCCAGGGGGCCAGCAGTAAGGCCAGCAGAATGCCGCCGATGCGCAGCAGGTTGGGCCAGGCCAGCAGTGCAAAGGAGGGCCCAAGCCCTGCCTGACGCAGGTTGCGGTACAGCAGGGTTAGGCTGGCCAGCACCAGAACCACCGCCAGCAGCTTGGGAAACAGCGCAGGCCCTAAGTAGCCCTCGGCGGTGCGCGGAAAGGCATTGCTCAGAAACCAGGCTGCAAGCCCCAGGGCCAGCGCAAGCAAACAAACAACCATCTCGAAGGGACGGGCAGGGTTCACCATCGCGTGTTCCTTTGCTGAGATAGGCTTCTTTCAGCCAACTGGGCAGACCGTGTGTCTGCCCAGTTCAGCCGTTTGTCGGTAAGGTTGCCGCCAGAAGACTACCTTAGCTCGTCGGCCAGGTCGGCCATGGCCCGGGTGCGTTCGGCCAGGAAAGCCTTGGTCTGGTCGTAATTGAGATGGTTGATGACCAGGTTGGCGTTGTTCATGAACCGGACAAACTCGGGATCCTGCACGGCTTTGGCAAAAGCCGCGTCGAGCTGGCGGGCCACCGAGGGCAGGGTGTGTTTGGGGGCGGCGGCCATCAGGAACGAGGCGAACGTCCAGTCAATGCCCAGCTCCTTCAGGGTAGGCACCTCCGGGAACGCGGGGAAGCGGCGGTCGGTCATGAAGGCCAGGTAACGGGCTTCGCCCGCTTTCACCAGGGCGCTGCCCTCCCCGATGGAGACGAAAGCCACATTGATTCCGCCCGAGATCAGCTCCTGCAGCGCAGCCGCGGCCCCCTGGGCGGGCACCCAGGGCAGCGCCGCATCCTTAAGGCCCAGCTTTTTCAAAAAGCCCAGCCGGGCATAGTCGTAGGAGCCCGCTCGAGCGGTCCCGGAGGCTTTGTACTTGCCGGGGTTGGCCCGGATATCCGCGATAAACTCCTGGGCGGTTCGCCAGGGGGCATCCTTGCGCACCACGATGGCCACTGGGTTCAGCACCAGGAGCGCGATGGGGGTAAAGGCGCTGGCATCGATTTTGGTCTGATTGACCCAGGCTGGCAGCACCACCTCCAGAGTAATGATCCCGATGGTGTAGCCGTTGGGGTCGCCCTGGGCAATGGCCCCGTGCCCGATGGCACCCCCACCTCCAGTGCGGTTGACCACCTGTACCGGCTGGCCCAGGATGTTGCTCAACACCGGGGCCAGCGCACGCGCGGTCAGGTCGGTGCTACCCCCCGGCGACCAGGGCACGATCATGGTGATGGGACGAATGGGGTACCGTTGCCCCAGCGCTACCAGGGTGAGTGCCAGGACGGCCACAATAGCCAGCACGCCAAAGACCTTCTTCATGTAGACTCCTCCCTCCAAGCCTTCTCTACCATCTACGTATAGCGGTGTCTTTTGGAGACGGCGGATAATCTAACACAGATTGTAGAAAGATTCAACTGGCATCTCAGTTGAGTTTTAGTTGAGAGCTTGCTAGACTACCCCCATGATCCAGCCTGGCGATGTGGACGAGCTACCCTTGCGAGAGCAGGCGTACTTGCACATCAAACGTCTCATCCTCAACGAGGAGCTGCCGCCCAATAGCTTTCTATCGGAGCGAGGCCTGGCCCAGCAACTCGGTATGAGCAAGACCCCGGTTCGCCTGGCTATTGCCCGTCTGGAGAACGAAGGCTTCGTGCGGGTCTCGCCCCAACAGGGCATTGTGGTGCTGGCCTTGAGCTTTGAGGAGGTGTTGGAGCACATCGACTTTCGCCTGGCGCTGGAGGGCTACGTGGTCAAGCGCCTGGCGGGCAGCCTGAGCCGCAGCCAGGCCAAAGTCCTGCATGAACACATCCGCCAGCAGCAAACCCTGGCTCAGAACCCCAAAACCACCTCGGAGACCCTGGTCTATGCCGACATGGCCTTTCACCGGCAGCTGGCCAGCACACTGGGCAACCGCCAGATCACCCAGGCCCTCGAGCGTCAGCAGGACATGCTTTACCGGGTGGCCCACCGCGTTTATCAGAAGCACCCGGCCCGGCGTGAGCAGAGCATTGCGGAGCATCAGCGCCTGGTAGAGCTTCTAATCGAAGGGGCTAAAGCCGAGGCCCTGGAACTGATCGAGCTGCACATTACCCGGATTAAGTCCCTGCTGATCAGCGCCTCGGCGAGTTGAGCAGGAGGTGGGGTTTGTTAGGAACCGTAGGGCGCGTGGGCATGGTTCTGGAGCTTTTTACCCAGGAGAGCCCCGAGTGGGGGGTGAGTGAGGTGGCCAAAGCGCTGGGTATCCCGCGCACCACTGCCCACGAACTGCTTTCGTCGCTGGCCCAGATTGGCCTGTTGCACCGGATGAGTACGGGCCGCTACAAGCTAGGATTTCGTCTGCTGAGCCTGGCCCAGACCCTTCTGGCCAACACCCCCTGGCGGGATGTGGCGCACCGCGAGATGGTGCGCCTGCATGCCTGTACTGGTGCGGTGGTACAGCTAGCCGCCTATGATGGGGGAGCCCTGATTTGCCTGGAGCAGAACCCCGCCCCGATGGGTTTCCCGCTAGCGGCTGGGTGGGGGGTGCACTGCAGTGCTTTGGGCAAGGTGATGCTGGCTGGAAAACCCGACAAGGCCCTGGAAGGGCTGCTCGAGCTCCCCCTACAAGCCCGAACTCCCTGCACCATTACTGCCCCTGAGGAACTGCGTTCAGAGATCCTGCGGGTGCGTACCCAGGGCTACGCCTATGAGATTGAGGAACAGGAAAAAGGCTTTTGTGCAGTGGCTGCCCCGATTCGCAACCACAATGCCGAGGTGATTGCAGCGCTGGGGCTGCGGGTTGCTACTGAAGATTTTCACCGCCGCAAGTGGGTGCTGCGGGACGCCGTGATGCACTCTGCCCAGGACGTATCCTTGGCTATCGGCTACGATCCCAGCCATCCATTTCCCAGGTGGCACCTGGTGCAGGGCCAGGAGCGGCTGGTTAGAAGCTAGAGCACTCTTCATTGAGCCCCTTACCAAGTTTGATTGCTGTGCAGCGTGCGACAGCCTGCCTGGTAGCTGGACAGGGGCTTTGGGCTACGAAAGAACAGGGGGCATTCGTGTATTTCGAACACCCCTGTTTTCAGGGGAGGCTTACCTTTTCAAAATGAACCCTAACCCAAGGGAGGGATGGGTGGGATGTTTGCACACGTGAATAACCTGACCCTGCACTACCAGTGTGCAGGAAAGGACAAAGCCCAGCCAGTGGTGTTTATCAACTCGCTCGGGAGCGATCTGCGCATCTGGGAGGGGGTGCTTCCATTTCTGGAGGGCTATCACCTGATCGGCTACGACAAGCGCGGGCACGGCCTTTCCGATGCGCCCCCAGCCCCCTACACCTTGCAGGACCACGCGAGCGACCTCGAGGCCTTGCTGGATTACCTGGGGGTTGCTTCGGCGGTGCTGGTGGGCATCTCGGTGGGTGGCATGATTGCCCTCGAGCTGGCCCGCAGCCGCCCCGAGCGGGTGGCTGCCCTGGTGCTCTGCGACACCGGAGCCCGTATCGGCACAGTGGAGTCCTGGAACGCCCGCATCGAGGCCATTCGTAGCCAGGGCCTGGACGAGGTGGCCCTGGGCGTGATCGAGCGTTGGTTTACCCCGGCTTTTTTTCAGCAACGCCCAGCCGAGGCCAGGGGTTACTACAACATGTTGAGTCGTACCCCGGTCGAGGGCTACATCGGTACCTGTATGGCCCTGCGCGACGCCGACCTGCGTCCTTATATCTCGCAGGTCCAGCAGCCCAGCCTGGTGCTGTGTGGCGAGGCCGATGCGTCCACCCCGCCTGCGCTATCGGAGGAGCTTTCTCGAGGTCTGGGGGCTCGCCTCGAGCTGATTCCCGAGGCGGCCCACCTGCCCTGTATCGAGCAGCCTCAGCAAGTGGGGCAGCAGATCCAAGTTTTTTTGCAGGAGTTGGGTTATGTCGCGTTATGAACAGGGAATGAAAGTCCGTCGGGCGGTGCTGGGCGATGCCCATGTGGATCGGGCTGAAGCCCAAAAAACCGATTTCGATGCAGATTTCCAGCAATTTATCACCGAGTATGCCTGGGGCGGGGTCTGGGCCCGCGAAGGCCTCGAGCGCAAGACCCGCCACCTGCTGACCATCGCCATCCTGGCCGCTTTAGGCAAGGAGCACGAACTGGACCTGCACATCCGCGCTACGGCCCAGACCGGCCTGAGCCCGCAGGAGGTGCGTGAGGCACTGCTCCAGGTGGCGATTTATGCGGGCCTTCCTGCCGCCAACCAGGCCTTTTCGGTTGCTAAACAGGCCTATACCCGGATGCAAGACCCCAGCAAGGAGGAGTTATGAGTCGGACCAGCATACTGGACTGGAGCATCCAGCCCCCCTACCTGCACACCCCCTATGTGGCTACGGTGCGCCGGGCCCCCCATCACCCCCTGATACCCCTGGCCAGCTCGCTCGCGGAGCGGACCGGCCCCGTGTACGGCGAGGGAGACCTTGGCCCCCTCGACCACGACCTCACCCGCAACGCCGCCAAAAACGGCGAGCCAGTAGGGGAACGGATCATCGTGCATGGCCAGGTGCTCGACGAGAGCGGAAGACCTGTGCCCCGAACCCTGATCGAAATCTGGCAGGCCAACGCCGCTGGCCGCTACATCCACAAAAACGACCAGCACGAAGCCCCACTCGACCCCAACTTTGTCGGGGCAGGGCGGGTGCTGACCAACGAGCGGGGCGAGTACACCTTTATTACCATCCGGCCCGGGGCCTATCCCTGGAAAAACCACCCCAATGCCTGGCGGCCTGCCCATATCCACTTTTCCCTCATTGGGCAAAACTTTACCCAGCGCCTGGTAACCCAGATGTACTTCCCCGGCGATCCGCTGCTCCAGTACGACCCCATCTACAACGGAATTCCCAACATCAAAGCCAAAGAGCGGCTGATTGCCTGTTTCGACCTCGAGCATACCCGGCCGGAGTGGGCCCTGGGGTACCGCTTTGACATCGTGCTGGCTGGGCGTGACCAGACCTACTTCGAAGGGGGGCGCTGATGAAGCTGCAATCACCCAGCCAGACCGTGGGGCCGTTTTTCCACTACGGCTTGCTGCCTGGGGATGCCCACATCCTTGCGGATGAGTCCACCTGGGGCGAGCCCATCTGGATTAGGGGGCGGGTGCTGGATGGGGATGGGGAGCCGGTAGAGGATGCCTTGCTGGAGATCTGGCAGGCCGATGCCCAGGGCTACTTTGCTCACCCAGCCGACCCCCACCACCTTCGTGCCGATCCCAACTTCCGTGGCTTTGGTCGCAGCGGCACTGCCGGGGCAGGCTTTGCTTTCAGAACCATCAAGCCTGGGGTCATCCCCCAAATGGCAGTGCCCTTTATCAACGTGCGGGTTTTTGCCCGAGGGATGCTGGTTCACGCCGTGACCCGCCTGTACTTTTCCGACCACGACAACGCCGCCGACCCGGTTTTTGCCGCCATAGCGCCTGCGCGCCAGAAGACCCTGCTGGCCTTGCGTACCGAGGCGCCGGGGGGTGTGGTGTACCGCTGGGATGTGCGCTTACAGGGCCCGGACGAGACCGTTTTCTTCGACCTGCACGGGTAAGAGGCTATGGCTTTTTTCCCAGGTGACACAAAACTCTTTGGGGGCCTTCTGGGTGATCTCGAGCTGGCCCGCCTCTTCAGCGACGAGGCCTACCTGGCCCGGCTGCTGGAGGTCGAAGTTGCACTGGCGGTGGCCCAGGAACGCCTCGGCCTGGTTCCCCAGGGGTGCAGCGCACAGATCCAAAGAGCAGCTACCGGTCTTGCCGTAGACTGGGTGCAGCTCCAGGCGGATACCGAGCGGGACGGCTTTCCGCTGGTGGGGTTGCTGCAGCAGCTGCGTAAAGCCCTGGAAGGGGAGGCCGCAACCTATCTGCACTGGGGGGCTACCACCCAGGATATCCTCGATACGGCCCTGGTCCTGCAGCTCCGCGAGGCGCTTGCTTGGCTCGAGGCCCGTCTGCGGCGGCTGGTAGGTTTGCTGGCGGGTCTGGCCGAGTCGCACCGCCATACCCTGATGATCGGCCGCACCCACAGCCAGCAGGCCCTGCCCCTTACCTTTGGCCTGAAGGCAGCGGTCTGGCTGGCGCCCCTGCTGCGTGACCTGCAACGCTTGCGGGAGCTCAGGCCGCGCTTGCTGGTGGTGCAGTTGGGGGGGGCCGTGGGTACCCTGGCCTCGCTGGGAGACCGGGGGCAGGAGGTGGCCGAGGCGCTGGCCCAGGAGCTGGGGCTGGGGGTGCCGCTGCTTCCCTGGCATACCCAGCGCGACAACCTGGCCGAGCTGGCGGGCTGGCTGTCCTTGCTCAGCGGCAGCCTGGCCAAGATGGCCCAGGACATCGTGCTCCTGGCCCAAAGCGAGGTGGCCGAGGTGCGCGAATCCCGCGAGGAGGGCTGGGGCGGCTCCTCGACCATGCCGCAAAAATCCAATCCTGTACAGAGCGAACTGGTGGTGGCGGCGGCCCGGCAGAACGCGGCTTTGCTGGCTTCAATGCACCAGGCCCTGATTCAGGAGCACGAACGGGCGACCCACGGCTGGCAGTTGGAGTGGTTGTGTTTGCCGCAGATGCTGGCCCTGAGCGGGGCAGCGCTTAACCGGGCGCTGTATGTGGGGGAAAACCTCGAGGTCAGCGCGGCCCGCATGGAGGCTAACCTGCGGGCCACGGGGGGCTTGCTGCTGGCCGAGGCCTTGAGTCTGGCCTTGAGCCCCTATCTGGGCCGCGCCGAGGCCAAGACCTTAGTGCAGCAGGCGGCCAGAGATGCCGTGCGGCAAGGGGTCAACCTGGTTGAGCTGGTGCGAAGCCGCACCAAAGCTCCCCTCGACTGGGCTGCTCTTAGCGAAGAACACTACCTGGGCCAGACCCAGCACTTTATCCAGGTGGTGCTCGAGCAGGCCCGGCAGGAGCTGAGCCGCCCTACCGCCACCGGCGATGCAAAGACCTCGAGAGGAAAAGCAGGATGAAGCAAGTACCGCAGATTACCCCGGAGGAAGCCGCTCGCTTGGTCAAAAGCGGCGATGTGTTGCTGGTAGGTGGCTTTGGCATGACCGGAAACCCGGTGCACCTGCTGCACGCGCTGGCCCAGACCGCTACCCAAGATCTGACGTACGTAGCCAACAATGTGGGCGAGCCAGGGCTGGGTGGGGGCCGCCTATTGCGCAACAGGCAGATCAAGAAGGCCATTGGCTCGTACTTTACCTCCAACCCCGAAGCAGTTGCCGCAGCCCAGCGTGGGGAGATCGAGGTGCAGCTCCTGCCCCAGGGCAGTCTGGCCGAGGCCCTGCGGGCCGGCGGTGCGGGTATTGCTGGCTTTTACACCCCAACGGCTGCTGGCACCCCGCTTTCCAGGGATGCCGAGACCCGCTGCATCGAGGGAAAGCAGTGTGTGTTCGTAAAGGGCATTCGGGGTAATGTGGCCTTCATTCGGGCCTGGAAGGCCGATACGGCAGGTAACCTGGTGTACCGCATGACCGAGCAGAACTTCAACAAGGCGATGGCTACCGCTGCTGATCTGGTTATTGCCGAGGTGGAGGAAATCGTGCCGGTAGGCAGCCTCGACCCCAATCAGATCCACACCCCAGGCCTGTATGTGGACTACCTGGTGGAAGCCAGGATGGCCCCCGAAGACCTGGGCTCTTCGGCTTCGGTAGGCAGCAAGAAAGCAGACCCGACTCGCCTGAACATGGCCCGGCGGGCTTTGCAAGAACTCAAGCCCGGCGATGTGGTTAACCTGGGAATCGGCATTCCAACACTGGTGGCCGATCTGATTACTCCAGCGATGGGGATTATCCTGCACACCGAAAACGGGATGCTGGGGGTGGGGCCTTCCCCGGAAGAGGGAGGTGCGCTGGAGTATCCGGTCAATGCGGGCAAGATTCCTGTTACCGCACTGCCCGGCAGCAGCTACTTCGACAGCGCGGACAGCTTTGCCATGATCCGCGGGGGGCACATTGACGTGGCCATCATGGGAGGGTTACAGGTAGATGAACACGCCAACCTGGCCAACTGGGCGGTGCCGGGAAAGCCGCTGTTGGGTGTAGGAGGGGCCATGGACCTGGCCTCTGGGGCCCGCAAGCTCATCATCACCATGACCCACACCAACCCCGATGGCTCGAGCAAGATTGTCCCCGCGTGCGATCTGCCGCTTACGGCAGCGGGAGTGGTGGATATGGTCATCACCGACCTGGCGGTTTTTGTGTTTGACGCAGGTCAACTTACCTTGATTGAGCTGATGCCCGGGGCCAGCCTGGAAGAGGTGAGGGCCAGAACCTCTGCGCGATTTATCGAGCGTCTGGGGTAGCGAGCTTCAGTTGAGAACTGCAATCAGAAGCAGTTGTAATCGGGCCAGTGCTGCACGGCCCTGGTGGCGCTCTTTAGCCCCCGCCGCAGCTCGGCGATAAAGCTCCAGTCGTTCCAGGGGCGGCTGTTGAACAAAGCCGCCAGCACCACCCCGCCCGGCAGGCGCAGCAGCAGGCTGCGGCTTCCGGCAAAGGCCCCGTCGTGGCTCCACTCGAGCTGTTCCCACGGCAAGGTGAGCACCAGGGGAGGCTGGCCCGCGGGGGTGGGGGGTTCGCTGCTGCCCTGTCCGCTGGCCCTGGTCGGGGGTGGATTGAGGGCCTGGGGCTGGGGTACCCGTACCCACCAGCCCAGGGCGTAGTAGCGCGGGGTTTTCTCGTACTGGGCCAGCCTGGGGCGGCGAAACATCTCGGCCAGGGTTTCGCGCGAGAGCAGGGAAGGCGGGCGCAGGCCTTCCAGCGCCACGGCAAAGCGCACCAGATCGGGGGCCGAGGCCACCAGGCCCCCGTTTGCGCTGTGGGCCTCGAGGTAAAACTCGCCATAAGGGCGGTTGACCAGGCTGCCGTCCAGCACCGAGCGGACCAGGGGGGCTTTGGGAAAGTCGTAGTAGCGCACCTCGCCCGGCAGGCGGTCTTGCAGGCGGGTTTTACCGGCCCGCACGCTGTAAATGCCCGCCGGTTGCAGCATCGCCCGCACATAGCTTTGGTAGCTCTGGCCGCTCAATTGCTCAATCACCTGTCCCAGCACGGCATAGCCCAGGTTGGCGTAGGCCGAGCGGCTGCCGGGGGCAAACTGGAGTGGGCGGCTCATCATGAAGCCAATAAGCTCCTGGCTGCTCAGGGTTTCGGGCCGCTGCATGGCCCTGGCAATATCGCTCAGGGTGGGGCGGAACATGGGGTCGCCGGCCCAGCCCCGGTGCCAGCCCCCCGAATGCTGCAAGAGGTCGCGCAGGGTGATGCGCTCGAGGCGGGGGTCGGCGATCTGCCCGCCATAGGGCCTGATCTGGACAATATGGAAGGCTTTTTGGCTCAGGAAGGCGTCCAGGTTGGGGTAGATGCCCCGTAGCACCAGGCCCTCGCCCAGGCGCAACACCGCTACCGCAGTGATGGGCTTGGTGAGGCTGGCCAGCCGAAACAATGAGCCCGGCTGTACGGGTTCTTTGGCCCGCAGATCGGCCCAGCCGTAGCCCCTGGAGAGCACCAGCCGCCCATCCTTGGCTACCGCCAGGGCCCCGCCGGGGATATGGTAGCGCTCCATCAGCCGCTGCATGACCCGCTCGTAGGGCTCGAGGCTGGGTGCGCTCAGGCCGGTGATGGGGCGGCTCGGGTGGGGCGCCTGGGCCGGGGGTGGGCAAAGGGTCTGGGCCAGGGTTCCCCCGCTCAGGCAGATCAGGACGAAGAAAAAGTGTATAGCGCGCAACATATTGTTCAGCGCTCGAGGTCGTGGTCAGGGGGTTCGCTCCAGGGTCTCTTCCAGCACCACCAGCCAGTAGGGCAGGGTGCGGGTGACTAAATCCCAGAGAATTTCGTCCTGGATGCCAAAGTGCAGGTGGGTTACCAGGTCGGGCAGGTCCAGGATGCTTCTCCAGGGCAGTTCGGTCAGCGCTTCGCGCTCGCTTTTGTGCAGAGCGGCGGCCACAACGCCCATGCGGTGCAGGTTGTAACGCACGGCATCCTGGGTGCGGGGGTCGGCGCTGAAGGTGGCAAAGTCCATTCCGGCGGTGTAGTCCAGGATGCGCTGGGCGGCTTCTTGCATCTGCTCGAGGTGCACCCGCAGTAGCAGGTGGGGGTTGGGGGTGTTGGCGTGGCGCATAAGCCCCTTTCAAACCAACCGCACCGCATCGGCCTCGAGGTGCGGGCGCAAATCGGCTGGCACTTTTTTAGCGCTCACCAGGTCTACGGGGCTGCCCAGCATGTCCTCGAGGTGGTGTTTGAGGCCGATGTAGTTTTCGAAGGTGGGCTGCTCCAGACGCACCAGAAAATCCACGTCGCTGCTCGAGTCGGCCTCGTCGCGGGCGGTGGAGCCGAACAGGTACAGACTTTTAATCTGGTAACGTGCGGCCAGACCTGGCAGGCGCTCTTCCAGGATAGCCAGCACACTTCCCCTGCGCATGGAACCATAGTACAGCCTGGCATTTACCAGGCTGGGTCGTTCAGCATGCTATTTACCGGGTTTTTTAGGGGGCATCCCCTGGAGATACACGCGACTTGCCACGACCCACCTTTCGGGCCAACTTGCGTCCGTTTTTCTAAATAGTATAGTCAAATTTCCCAGACTTCTGGTAAGATTGACCCATGGAAACCACCTACTTCAAACTCGAGCCCCTGCTGCGCCAGCACAAGAAAACCCCCCTGGCGCTGGCCCAGGTCAGCGGGCTGTCCAAGACGACCGTGTACAACCTGGTCAACAACAAGGCCAAGGCGGTGGAACTCCAGACCCTCGACAAGCTAATGGCAGGCCTCGAGCTGCTCCTGGGCAGGCCCGTGCGCTTCGACGAAATTCTCGAGAAGCGCCCTTCTTCCAAGCAGGAGCGGCTGGCCCGACTGCTGAAGGATGCCAAGCCCTTCTGTTGGAAGGACGTTCAGAGGGATCTGCCCCCCCTAACCCTGGAAGAAAAGGCCGAGAACGAGGCGTTCATGCGGTTGCTCGAGGAGGCCCGCAAGACCGACCTCGAGCTGAGTCAAGTGCGCGACCGACGGCTGCTCGAGCTTTTTGAAGAGCCTCAAAGGCCCCGCAAGAGGGGCTCGGTGCGCCAATGAACCTGCTGGTGGATACCAACATCATCAGTTACGCCTACAACGAGCACAGCCTCTGGGAGGTCTATCAGCCGATTCTGGAGGAAAAGCAACTGCTGGTGGCCGCCCAGTCCGTGGCCGAGCTGCGCTTTGGGGCTTTGTTCAAGAACTGGGGCGAGCGCAAGCGGCGCCGCCTCGAGGTCTTGCTCAGTAGCTTCGTGGTGGTTCACACCGACGACGATATCTGCTCCGCTTGGGCCAGGGTTCGCAGTGAGGCCCTGACCAAAGGTCGCCCCATTGGTGCAGGCGACGCTTGGATCGCCGCTACCGCCAGGGCGCTGGAGATCCCTTTGGTAACCCACAACCGCCGCGACTTCGACTTCCTCGAGAACATAACCATCATTTCGGAGAGCGGCTAGGTTTGTTGCAATACCCAAGGGCTGGTGTTGCAAGCAAAGGCGATGTTGCGGGCGGCCTAGGCGTGGCCTGGGCGTGGATGGATGGCTTCCCGTGTCTTCCTGAACCCAATTCGATTGGGCAGTTGTGCGGTTAAATAGAAGCATGAAAATCTACACCAAAACCGGCGACAGAGGCGAGACCGGCCTTTACGGGGCCGACCGGGTGGGCAAAGACCACCCCCGGGTGGAGGCCTACGGCACGGTGGACGAGGCCAACAGCGCCATCGGGCTGGCCCGGGCGGCCCTGGCGGGGGCCCATGCCGATGTGCAGGCCGACCTCGAGTACATCCAGAACGCCCTCTTCGACCTGGGGGCCGACCTCGCAACCCGGCCCGGCGGCCCTTACGAGCGCAACCTGGCCCGCATGGACGCCAGCGACGTGGAAAAGCTCGAGGCCCTGATCGACCGCTACCAGGAAGAAGCCCCCCCGTTCACCGGCTTTATCCACCCCGGCGGCCACCCTGCCGCGGCAGCTTTGCACCTGGCCCGCACCATCGTGCGGCGGGCCGAGCGCCGGGTGGTCGAGCTGATGCGCAGCGAAGAGGTGAACCTCGAGGCCATGCGCTATCTGAACCGGCTCTCGGATCTGCTCTTCACGCTGGCTCGAGCGGTCAACCAGCGCGAAGGCTTCGCCGAGGAGAAGTGGCTGGTCAAAAAGCGCCGATAAAAGGGGCCTGGTGTGCGCCTGATTAGCTTGACCTGCTCCAACACCGAGATCCTCTGGGCCCTGGGCTGCCTCGAGCAGTTGGTGGGGGTGGACAGCAATTCGGATTTTCCCGCCCAGGTGGCCCAGTTGCCCAGAGTAGGGCCCGATCTCCAGATCGACCTGGACAGGGTGCAATCCCTGAGGCCCGACCTGGTGCTGGCCAGCCTGAGCGTGCCGGGGATGGAGCGGGTGGTGGAGGGCCTGGAAAAGCGCCAGATTCCCCATCTGGTGCTCGACCCGCAAACCTTGCAGGATGTCTACCAGGACATTCTCCGGGTCGCACGGGCTTTGGGGGTGGAGCGCCAGGGCCAGCAGGTGGTGCGGGCCATGCAGCAGATGATGGCCCAGGCCAAAGGCTCGCTGCCGCACTGGGTGCGCCCGCCCAGGGTGATGGTGGAGTGGTGGCCCAAACCCATGATTGCCGCAGGAAAACACAGTTGGGTCACGCAGATGCTGGAAGTCTTGGGGGCCCAGAACGCCTTTGCCCACCTCGAGGTGCGTTCCAAGCCCCTGACCCCCGCCGAGGTGGAAGAAGCCCAGCCCGACCTGATTACGGTCTCGTGGTGTGGGGCGAAAAAACTGCGTCCGGAGGTGGTTTTGCGCCGCAAGCTGGAGATTCCTGCCCTCAAGCACAAGCAGGTGTTTGCCCTGGAAGAAGCCTACCTGGGCCGTCCGGGGCCGCGCCTGGCCGAGGGGGTCAAAAAGCTGGCCGACCTGCTGCGGCAGGTGCCGGTCTGGCAGCAGGGAGGCCGACCATGACCCCCCTCAAGGTGGTGACCTTCTGGGTGCGGCCCCTGGGCGAAGAACCCCTGCCCGAGGCCAGAACCCGGCTGGAGGCGCTTCTGGCCGGGTTCTACCAGGCCTTCCCCGAGTACGCCGGGGCGCTGGCTTTCAGCCAGTCCCCCCGGCCCCCCCGCTATGTGTTTGTGTATACCAACCCCAACTGCGCCGGGCTGTTTCCCTCCGCGGGGCAGTTTTTACAGGGGCTCTTGCAGCAAGCCTTCCCCCAGGGCGAGGTACGCCCGTATGGGCGGGTCTGGCTGGAAACGTCCTGACTTATGGCTTAAACAGCGCAATCGTTCCGGCTTGCCGCAGGGTGCCGCTGCCCACGGCCAGCCTGCCGTCGCGGGCCCAGGCCACTGCGTAAAGGGGCCGTACAAAACCGGAGGTGGTTTGCAGAAGCCGCCCCTGGACGCTCCACAGGCGCAGGGTCTTGTCCCAGCCAACGCTGGCCAGCCGCTTTTCGTCGGGCGAGAAGGCCAGGGCCTGGGCAGCCTCGCTATGGCCTGCCAGGGTTTGCAACAGGCGGCCCGAGCGGGCCTCCCAGAGCTTGAGGGTCTGGTCGTGGCTGGCGGTAGCCAGGAGGCCCCCGCCCGGGCTCAGGGCCAGGCCATAGATGCCCCTGGAATGGGCCATCATGCGGCGCTCGAGCCGTACCCCTTCGGGGCGCAGGCTCCACCAGGCCAGGCTTTCGTCGGCGCTGCTGCTGTAAAGGGTGCGGCCATCGGGGCTCCAGGCCAGGCCGGTCAGGTGCGACTCGTGGGCGCGGAACTCGAGCGCCTTCTGGCCTTTGGCCCAGTCCCAAACCCGAATAAGCCGGTCGCGCCCGCCCGTCGCTAGGGCCCGCCCGTTGGGGGCGAAGGCCAGGGCCCCTACCCCGTTGCCGTGGGCCTCGAGGCGCTGCACCAGCCGCCCGCTGGCCGTTTGGTAGATGCGGGTCAGGCCGTCGCGGCTGCCTGCGGCCAGGTGCTCTCCGTCCGGGCTCCAGGCTAGGGCGGTAATCTCCAGGGTGGCCTCGGTGAGCCGGCGCACCGGCTGGCCCTGGCGGTTCCAGAGCCAGACCTCGCCGTCCCAGCCCCCACTGGCCAGCCAGCTTCCATCGGGGCTATAGGCCAGGGTGGTGACCGAGGCGGCGGGGGGCTTTAGGGTTTGCAACAGCACCCCCTCCCGGCTCCACAGCCGGGCCTGCCCATCGTCGTGCCCACTCAGAAGCTGGTTTCCAGCCAGCGCCAGGCTTAGCACCGAGGCGGTTTGCAGGCTTTTCAGGGGTTTATGATTGTTCCAGAAAATAATCTGGCCGTCCTGCCCCCCGCTAATCAGCTGTCCATGGTCGCTCCAGACCAGGGCCCCCACCGCCAGGCGATGGGCTTTCCATTGCTGCACAAAGCGCCCTTCGGCATCCCAAAGCTGTATCTGTCCATCGCGGTCGCCGCTGGCCAGCTGTCCCTTCGGCCCCCAGGCCACAGTCCGCACCGAGATCTGCCCCAAAAGCGGCAGCCGGTAGCCGGATTTTGGGTTCCACAAAAGCACCCCATCC